>Ga0247608_10003517_pt1 | contig 18230 bp, 12 predicted proteins | sample 176DNAGHGlowgp2_FD_193490 | JGI IMG/M metagenome (GOLD analysis project Ga0247608, IMG submission 193490) | Sheep rumen microbial communities from Palmerston North, Manawatu-Wanganui, New Zealand - 1766 DNA GHGlow gp2 | ecosystem: Host-associated > Mammals > Digestive system > Stomach > Rumen ... | reverse complement strand
GATGAATGCAGGGAAGTCCTCGACGTCAATCTTCCAGACGGCCTCCATGCCGAGTTCAGGATATTCGACGCACTCGATGCTCTTGATGCAGCTCTGGGAGAGGACGGCAGCAACACCGCCGATAGAGCCCAGATAGAAACCACCATACTTCTTACAAGCCTCTGTCACCACATCGCTGCGATTACCTTTGGCAATCATCACGAGCGAAGCGCCATTAGCCTGGAATTCGTCCACGTAGGGATCCATACGGTTGGCCGTGGTGGGTCCCATCGAACCACAAGGATAGCCTTCTGGTGTCTTGGCTGGACCTGCATAGAGCACAGGATATTTCTTGAAGTAGTCGGGCAATCCCTCGCCGGCATCCAGACGGGCCTTCAGCTTAGCGTGGGCGATGTCACGGGCCACGATAATGGTACCCTTCAGGTTGACACGGGTAGAGACGGGATACTTGCTGAGTTCCTTACGAACAGCGTCGATACCCTCACTGAGGTCGATAGTGATGGTGTTGGTACCCTCACCAGCCTTGGCATACTCAGCAGGAATCAGTTCAGAAGGATTCGAGTCCATCTTCTCCAACCAGATACCGTCGGCATTGATCTTCGCCTTGATGTTGCGGTCGGCAGAGCAGCTGACACCCATGCCGATAGGACAGCTGGCGCCATGACGCGGCAGACGAATCACACGGATATCGTGAGCCAGATACTTACCACCAAACTGAGCACCCAAGCCAATCTTATGAGCCTCCTTCAGGAGTTTCTCTTCGAGGTCGACATCGCGGAAGGCACGACCAGTCTCGTCGCCTGTGGTGGGCAGACCGTCGTAGAACTTGATGGAAGCCAACTTCACGGTCAGCAGGTTCTTCTCGGCAGAAGTACCACCAATGACGAATGCGATGTGGTAAGGCGGACAAGCTGCTGTACCCAATGACTTCATCTTCTCAACGAGGAAAGGAATGAGGGTTCCCTCGTTCTGAATGGTAGCCTTGGTCATGGGATAGAAGTAGGTCTTGTTGGCAGAGCCACCACCCTTAGCGACCATCACGAATTTATACTCAGCACCCTCAGTAGCCTCGATATCAATCTGGGCAGGGAGGTTGCAACGGGTATTTACTTCGTCGTACATATTCAGCGGAGCGTTCTGCGAATAGCGCAGGTTGTCCTGTGTAAAGGTGTTGAAGACACCCAGCGACAGGGCTTCCTCATCCTCGAAACCAGTCCAGATCTGCTGACCTTTCTCACCGTGGATAATAGCCGTACCCGTATCCTGACAGAAAGGCAGAATACCACGTGCTGCCACCTCGGCATTGCGCAGGAACTGCAGAGCGACATACTTGTCATTCTCTGATGCCTCAGGATCATTCAGAATCTTGGCCACCTGCAGGTTATGTTCGCGGCGCAGCATGAACTCCACATCGTGGAAGGCCTGCTGAGCCAAGAGTGTGAGGGCTTCTTTCGATACCTTCACAATCTGCTTTCCTTCAAACTCTGACGTTGTCACGCCTTCCTTCGACAACAGACGATACTCCGTCTTGTCCTCACCCACCTGAAACATGGGGGCATACTTAAATTCTACGTTCTTAGCCATAATTGTATTTGTATTTAGTTTAATCGATCATCTTTATTTGCCTGACTCGTACTTCTCGCGAATCTTTTTGATTTGGAGCAGCAAGTTCTGATAGTGGCGGGCATTGATACCTGTAGTCTGCTGACGCTTCAGATAATCCTCCACTTGGTCTAGATGCTGCTCAGCATAGAGCACGGCATCGCTACGCTGTGCTGTGGTATTGATGCCACCCTTATCCTGATCGGAAGGGTTCAGCACACGACCCAAGAAGAAGATGTAGCTACGCTGCTGCTGACGGCGGAAGTCGTTCTGTCGCTCGTCCTTGTCATTCAGCGGTTTCCAAACGGCAGCAAAGACATCGTTCAGATAGTCGGCAACGGGATAGGCCTGCGAAGCGCGCAGCGATGTCTCGTGCAGATTGTAAAGCATGCCCGGCGAGAGCAGCAAGGCGATTAGCGTCTGCTGGCGATTGCGAATCTCATCAGTGGCATCGATACCCAGACGTTGTACGACATCATCTGGATAGAGCCAGTAGGGAGCCTCCAGCACATGACGGTCGAGCCACTGCAGGGCCTCCTGCTGAAGGGCACGTGGCACGTAGTCGTGAACAGGCTGACCAGGGGCGTTGTTAACATAACGGCCACCCAAGTATTTCTGCACGTGGTTGACATAGCGCTGGAACTGCACGCGTACGCCCTTATGCACGGTAGAAAGGTCGTCGTACTGTCCATCGGGTTGTGCCGTCCACTTGAGGATGTTCTGCATGACGCGCTTCAGATTCTTGACGCCATACTCATTGGCCTTCATCTGATTGTCGCCTAAGTCTTCAGCCTGCGAACGTGGGTCTTGTCCTTTGCCTTCATCGCCACACCACCACAGACGGCGGTTCTCCAGTGCCTTGGTGGTCTCGCTGCGAAGCTTTTTCTTCTCCTGATAAGGATCTTTGAACTCAGGACGATACTGATAGCCCCACTTGATGGCCCATTTGTCGTAGTCGTTGATGCGAGGAAACAGGCCTTTCTCGCCTATCTTATCCTCTGGTTGGGCGACGTAGTTGAAGCGGGCATAGTCCATGATGCTAGCCGTATGCCCGTACTTCTCTACCCATGCCTTGTCGCGCAGTTTTTCTACGGGCGTGGCCTGCGAGGCTATCATATTATGGCGCAGGCCCAACGAGTGGCCTACCTCATGCGACGAAACGAAACGAATGAGCTGCCCCATCAGTTCATCGGGGAAGTCCATGGTCTGAGCACGTTTGTCCAGTGGGCCGCACTGACGGATATACCAGCCTTTGACCAGTGACAGCACATTATGATACCAGCAGATGTGTGCCTCGATGATTTCACCAGAACGGGGGTCAACGATACGTGGTCCGTAGGCATTCTCCGTTTCTGACGGCAAATAACGCAACACAGAGAAGCGGGCATCATCCATCGACATGGTGCTGTCGTTAGGCCAGTCCTTAGCCACGATGGCATTCTTGAAACCAGCCGCCTCGAAGGCTACATTCCAGTCGTTAATGCCAGCTTTCAGATATGGCACCCACTTCTTAGGCGTAGCAGGGTCTATGTAGAACACGATCTGTTTTTTGGGCTCACTGAGTTTGCCAGCCTTGTAAGCTTTCAAGTTCTTGGGTTCCAGACGATAGCGCGAAATATAAGCGTCATACTCTGGGGCAGCGTCGTCATTGAACTGGGTAATCTTAGTATTGAAGTAGCCCACGCGTTCGTCAGCCAGACGCGGAGTCATAGGCACCTGAGGCAACAGCACGACGCTAGTCGTCAGACTCACCGTAGCCGAACCTGTCTGCGACGTAGGCAGTTTGCCAGACGTCATCGCATAAGTGCGCAGGGTTTGTATCTCAAGATTGATAGGATAGGTCTTGATGGTGTCAACAAACGAGCGGTCGTTCTGCAGAGCGCCCACACCAACAATGGTACGGTCACTGGCGCTGAAGCTGGTAACCTTGTTGTCGGACATGAGCCACTTGGTGATGTTGATCAGCTGAGCCTGCGTCTGCGGATTGCGACCTATCACGTCGAACTTGTAGATGATTGGGTCGGCTACAGAGCGTTCCAAAGAGGTGGCTATACGGTCGTTGGCTCGTGCGAACTGCGAACGGACATACTCGCGCATCAATAAGGTCTTTTCGCCGTGCTGTTCCAGATAAATAGCAGAACGATTCACTTCCTCACCGCTAATGAGCTTAAAACCCTGGGGCACGCTGGCAAAGCGTGTCACAGCCAGCATCAGACGTCCCACCAGCGAGTCAGGCACTTCCAGATACCAGTCGTCTTTGATATGGCGAACGGTAAAGAGACCCTCACGCATCGAGCCACCTTCCTTCATGAGTTTGGCATAGGGGCTTTTATCGTCCTTGGGCACACTATCGGCACAACAGTCCATAGTCTGAGCAGGAGCGACGCATACCGAGTCGTTAACGACAGCAAAAGCTGTCTGCTGCCCTATAACGAGCAACGAGACAGCTGTCAGATGTCTTAGAATATTATTGTACTTTTTAATCTTCATGATTGCAAAGGTACAATAAAATTCTGTAACTAGCGTGCTTTCGTTTTTTTATTTAGCTTTATTTCACTATCACCTTCTTTCCGTTCTGGATATAGACACCCTTGCGAAGACCTTCCAGTTTTCCTTGGCGACGTACTACGACACCATCGAGTGTCACGCCTATCAGGTTGCTGAAGCTATCACCAATCAGAACAACCTGCTCGACCTATCGAGCCAGCTTACCGCTACTGGTGTCGCTAGTGAGCCCAAGACCACAACTTACACACTCAAAGCAGGTGCTACCACGTTGACAGAGGGTGAGGACTATCAGGTTGTAGAGCCCGGTAAGTTCCAGTTCCTGAAGTCTCAGGCTGAGCCTGTTCACGTTGAAATGGCTACCGATGCATTCCCCAAGTTCAAGAATGCCAATGCATACGTAACCACAGACTTCACTGTTACCATAACAGCAGAAAATTAAGGAAAAACAAACTATCTTACATATATAGGAATGGTGGACTCAACGGTCCACCATTCTTTTTGTTATGCTTACTTGATAGTGATCCATACGGGCTCGCCTTTGTCCTTGGCTTCGACGATTTTCTGTTTCAGGCGGTGGAGCCAGATGCGTGAATCGACGACCTGACCCACGAGCTTGTTCTTGCCAACGAGGATGCAGCCTTCGGTGTCTTCTGAGCAGTTGCCTGCGTGGATGCGGATGCCTTCGAATTTCGGAACACCGAGAAGGATGGGAAGCCACTGCTGGAACTTTGGCGAGAAAGAGATGACTACGGCGTAGCGGCCTTCGGGGATGGCCGAGCGGCCTTTTACCTTGTAGGCACCATTGGCGTAGTCGCGCCATGTTGGTTCCAGTGTGTCGCAGAAATAGTCCTCCACCTCGTATGTGCGGTATTCCTCGTTGACCTCTCTCTTGATGGCAAGTCTACCTATCGTGTAGGTCTTGCGCTTTGCTATTCTAGTCAATACTAATTCCATAAACTTCTAATTCTTTAATCCTTCAATTCTTAAAACCTCCTTAATGTCACGATGTCACTTTGTCATTGTCACTTTTCGTTTTGCTCCACCGTTTCGTATCGACCTTCACCACCCAGCCGTCTCGATTCCAGCGCGAGATAATCTTGATGATGGAGTTTCGCTGTGTCTTGCCAGGCTTCAGTGCAGCCAAGTCGTCAGCCGTAAACGTAGGCGGCAGTTGGTCGAAGATGCTGTTGTTGGCACCATAGCGCTGACACTCTGACTCGGCATCTACATACTGATTCTGCAAGCTGGCGCCAAACACCTTGATTTGCTGATTCAGGCAGTAGTCGGCCATCATGGTGGCAAATTCCAAGCAAGCGTTGCTTTCCTTCACGCGACCCGTCAGCAGGTGGAAGATAACCCCACAGCGAAAGCCGATGACAGCGGCACGACGGCGATAGGTATCCTTTACGTGGTCAATGTCTTTCAAAGCCACTACGCGCTGCTCTTCCACCCATTGGTCGATGGCCTTACGGAGACGTGGTGTGTCCACATAGCCGCTGTACGAGCGCAATCTGGTGACGGCCTCCTGAATTCTTGCCTCGTCGTCCATTGTGCGACGCCCGTAGCGAGGCATCTTGGCAAACGATGTGTCGGGCATCTCAGCCAGCAGGATACGGCTGGAAAGACCATTTTCTACGTTGTCTGACTTAAAGCACTTCCTGACAGCCCCACTGGTACCCAGCATTGACCAGTTATACGCCACTTTTACCACTCCCGACTCAGCCTGGTCGCTATTGTAGTCCTGCCCCCATTCAGAATCTATAGGGTCGAACGCCAGACGATAGATGTCGTATTTCGACGACCACGAGCCAGCACCATTAGTCTTGCGCAGCGTGTCCAGCTCCTCGCTAAACGAGAAGAGTGTATGACCGTTGGCATTCTTCAGTCGCTTCAACAGCGTAGAACAGCTCACCGTCACTGGCACCACACGAATCAGCACCTTCGGGTCTTCAGGAGCCTTCTCATTGGCCTTGCGACTCTTCTTGCGCTCCTTCCACTCGTCTTCACGCTTACGAGCCAACTCGTCTTCTTCGTCCAACTGCCGCTTCCAGATGTTCACAGCATGTTTACAGACCGACTTGCCGCTGGCTTGTTCGCCGTAGATAATCGACATCATACCCAACTTCTGCATCTCGCCGTCGCAATAGCGCACCTCCACCTGGTCGGCATATGCAGCCGCCAACGGCATCAACGAACACAGCACAGGCATGTGCATTGCCACGGGCACACCCACAAGACTTTCCTTCAAGCCCACAGGCAGCGCTTTCACATTAACCTTAACACCAGTCTCTTCCTGCACGGCCTCGGCATCCTCCACTTCGTCGGAACCGATGCCAATCTCCAAAGCCTTGACAATCTGATCCATTAAACGCGAACCCTTGGTAGGCTCCTTGCAGGCCGAGTGGATAATGCCTCGCATCTCCTGAGCAGACAATCCGTATTGAGGCATCACCTCCAGCAGCCACTCCTCGTTATTGTCGGTGATGGCCCTCAGATTAGCCGCCAACTGATGCAAGCGTTTGTTACGCTCGCCCTCGCTGGGTTCGCCGCCTGTACTGCGCCAATACTCACGGATAATAGAGGTATAGGAAATGCCTTTGAAGTCCTGTGGATACTTCTTTTCAGCGACCGCTGCATTCTCGGCAGAAGCCAACGGAATAATAGCCGGAGTCACATGCAAAGGTGTCGGTGTATCGTCGCCTGGGTCAAAATATGAGCCATCTTCTGTACGTCCGTCTATCGAAAGACCTCTGTCCGTATAAGCCTTCCTACGCATAGCAATCTCTTCTTCAGAAAGCTGCTCATACCACCCGTCAGCACGATAAATCTCATAGTCGGCAGGGGTAATATAGATGAACCTCTCAGGCGTAAAGCATGATGTGTCGGCCACGATAGTCATGCTGTCCGTACTCAGTGCCTTGCAATAAGCACGCTGTGCCTCAGGCACCGTCATACCTAATGGCAGACGAATATCGATGTGCAACTTTCGGCGAGCCGAATAGTCCTTATGTAGCATCATGCCCTGCCACTCACCACCAATCTGCACGTCCAGCTTCTCAGACATCATGTTGGCGTGCTCCACCAACGCAGGGTCATCAATATCCACACATGTCTGCCAAGTAAAACTCTCGGGGTCTATATGCTCGCGGTCGCGATAGTTGTCTTTGAACTTCCTGTAGTGAGGACAGCGGAATGGCAGATAGCCTTTCAGACGGCGCTGCTCCTCATCGTCGGTGGCGTCGCTGATGCGCTTGGCCAGGTTCACTAGACGCTCCTCACGTGTCAAGGCATCGTAGTCAGGGAGCGGGCATTCCATGATGAATGCCCTGTTCTGCTCCTTGTTTCTACGGGGATTGAGTGCTATTAGTCTTCCCATATGGTTTCCTCCTTTCTTGTCTTAAGATATGCCATCACCTCGTCGGCTTCCTCCGCATAGAGCGACTTCATCAGCGCCAGTCCGAGGTTCTTGGGGAACTTGAACGTTACGTAAACGTACTCCATGTCGAGTCTGCGCTTGTGGCTTGGACGGTCGGTACGATAGATTGGACGCGTCATCTCCACAGCAGCGTGGCGAGTCTCAAACAGCAGTTCACGTTTCGGTCCCGTATTCGTGCGGTAGGCCTTGTAGTGGCTTGTGCCGTCCTCCTCGATAGCCATGCGGCCTCTTGTCTGGCGTACACCGCCGTTAGTTACCTGCTCGTCCACCCATCCGCAAGGAAAGATGTTGACGTCGCCGTTTACGTGGAACTTTGTCTGAGTGTCCATACTTACTTCGTTAGCAAGAATTTGCTGAATCTTAAAATGTTTTTTAGCCATTTTGGTTGAAGATTGCGAGAGAAGTACTCGAGAAAGGCGCCTACACCACCGCGAGGATGATGCTCAATTGATTCCCTCGACTTCAACCCATGTTAATAATTAGATGTTTTGAATATCGTTTGCCACTACATCTTGGAATACCGAACCATTCAGTTCGTGCGTCTGAAAACGCAGCGAAGCAATAACGGTCTTACCCACAGCAAACTTACAGAGAGCGAGGTTTCCGAACATCGCACAGATGTATTCGTCCTCGTAGTCACCACCAAGCTCCTTGAGCCTGATCATCGACTTGGCCAGCTGGCCGTTGTCGGATTTCTTACTTGGCACGTAGACCGGTTCGGTCTGGGCCACTACTTTTAATAACTTTGTAGTCATAATAATTGTTGTCAACGCCTTTATTGGTCGATTGACAATGCAAAAGTACAAACAAAAAAATTCCCAACTCGGAGAAAATCCAAGTTGGGAATGATATTGGGAATATGTCTGTAGTTTTGGGAATGCTACTGTTTTTCTTCCTCTAAAATATCCATTAGCCTCACGGCAGGAGCCACCTGTTTCATCGAGTACTCATCGGCAGTATTCTGGTATTGCCGCCATAGTTCCACATTCGGCGGCAATTGGTGCGGAAGTATCTTACGGACACTTTCATATACATAAGGTACGCGCAGATTATCGAGTTCCAGATTATGCATCACCTTGGCAAATTCGGCTGGTTTTGATGGCAGACCACATAGAGGCGATGTCAAGACAGCTTTTATCCCGAAGAACTGTCCTTGTTCAAACACAATATATTTGCCTTCCTCGTCCTTCTCTTCCATCAGACGAATGACCGCACGCTTGATGGTCTCGTCAGTCTTAGTTGTGTTCCCCTTCGCTCCAGCCTCATAGTATGGTGCCGAAGCATGGTCACCTGTAAGTATATTAACCTGCTTTGCTGATGCAACAACGCTGCTCAGAAAGTCTTTTAAATCTTCTTCGTTCATTATTTATGCCCTCCAGTTGTTGTTTGTGTTGATGAATAATAAGGTGCCTGCGGATTGCTCCCTGGCATCAAATTTAACTGATTGGCGACAATACCATTCTTTGCCAATGCATCGGCCCACATCTGATTGATTTGCTGCTCCCGCTCGCCAGCAGCCTCCTGAGCCTGTCTTTTCTTCTTCAAAAAGAAGTCCAGCACTTCGCCTGCGATATCTGACCATTCCGGGGTCAGGTCGGAGAACATCACCTTTATGTCGTTGAATTCTTTCATGGCCGCCTCCAGACCATAAAACTCGAAAGACAGCTTGATGCGCTTTACAACGACTTCTCTGAGCGTTGTTTCCTTCTTCCTGCGTATAGTCCTGCTGGTTGTATCCTCTTTCGGCATAGGAATTATCTGACTGAAGGGTAAATAAATCTGTTAATACGTCGTAAATACTTCTTGATGATTTTTGTTTCCTGTTTTCTACTTTAGTTTCTGATACTTGGTTTGTGACCATTTGGTCGATTTCCTGATTGGTTCCTACTTGTTCAGCGTGCAAGGTGTCATCGCTGACAACTTCAAATAAAAAGTCCCCCAAAATGGGTAGACAACTCTTGCTGTTGATGACCCTTGATAGAGTCTCCAACTTGCTGGAGAGTGCTGTGCTTGAAACTGTAAATCTCATAAAAACTAATATAAATATTTAGGCGACTCGCATTTGTGCGAATCGCCTACAAAGTTACGAAAAAAAATCAATTAAATAAGGTTATTATGAGAAATGTTTCTCAACTATTTCTCTTTTTTAGTAATTTCGCATTTTATTCAGTTTTATCTTTCTTGGGATTGTATAACGCCTCCGCTTCTTTACCTGTCTGAATAACCAGCTGTCCGTGATTGTCGATTGGAGGAAGTGAAGCTTTCAGCATCTCTTTTCTCGCTTTCTTGAAGAACTTCTTTAAGTCAGCGACATTATCAGTCCAGCCTTTTTCCTCTATAAGAATGTAACAAAGGTGCTCAAACAGTGTGTGAGCCTCTTCGATATTTTTCTCTTCTGCAAATTCCTTAATACCTTCGGCAAGAACAGACAGTAATACTGATTTGTCACCAAGTTTATTTTGTAGTTCTTTTATCTTATCTTCCAGCGCCTTTTCTCTTTTCTTATACGCTTCGCCATTTGCGAACCTATTCAGGATGACATCAGGACTCAACGGATTTGTACCTAAATATTTCTTTGCTGTAGCGACTATATTTTTATTGCTTTCCAACTCATATTTTAGTCGTCCGATGGTTTCTTGAAGCTTTGAGTTTTCCTGTTTTAGCCGTATAGTTTCCTGTTTCTCGTATTCTGCCTTTTTTAAAGCCTCCTTCAATCCTTCATACTCAGACTGCCACATAGAGGCTTCAGCTTCTGCATGTTCAAACGAACCATGCCACTCGTCCAGCTCTTCAGTTCTCGCTTGCAATTTTTTTTCCAACTCCCCACATTTTGATTTCCACTCATCACATTCCTTTCGTAGTCGTTCTATTTCTAATGCGTTAACATTATCATCTTCACAAATTGGATGACTCTTAACGTAGTTTGCGAAATTATTCAATTGTCCTGCTTTCTCGTCCATAATGCATTTCCTAACATAGTCTCTCCTGTCCTTAGGCCATAGCAAAAGTAACTCTTCGATAAGATGTTCTTTGTAACCAATAGTAAGTTTACACCATTCACCATTGGACGACTTGTACTCGATGTCTTTAGGGCATGGAGAAAAAACTACATTATATCTAGGCTCTTCTTTTTCATCATAAGGGTAAATATTATGTACGATGTCATTAGGCGTAAAAAAGCTTCTAAACCAAAATTTCAGTCTTTTGTCATTAACCAAGTATGAATGCAACTTATCTGCAAACCTTGGAGCTGTATTTGTAGAGTGAAGCATGGCCCATACCATATTCATTATCATGTCGGTATAGCCATAATTCACATGACTCTGATTATGCTGGATATCCATTTCCAGCACATCGAAAAGATCTCTACTTTCAGGGTACTTCGCCAAAGATATTCTGACGCATTCATAGTAAGCGAGGTTGAAAGCCTCTTCAGGCTGATAATCTTTCCCAGATTCAACTTCTTTGATAAAAACGTCGTATATATCGTTGTTCATCCTGCGCTCTTCACTCGGCATTTCTTCGAGGAAATATTCCAAGTCGCGGTCTGTCCAAAGCAATAGCTTAGGAAAATCGAGCACATGAATATGCCTAACATCAATTTTTTCCATCGTTTATGCTATCCCCAATATCCTTTCCACAATCATTCTCATATAACCATCTCCTTCTTCCTTTTGGAAATAGATGTGGTTCTGGTTCATATCCAGTATTGAACCTCCCCAATGTTCCAAAGCAGCTGCCTGCGTAGGTGTAATAATGTAGCCATCGAGAGAGATGTCTTTATCATTGAGTTTCTGTTCGATTTCTGTTTTCAGTTTGTTGAAGAAGTCAATCTTGGCACTCTTGTAACCCTTTTCATGCAACATTCCATGAGGCTCAATGAAGGTGACATACTGGTGCTCACCATCAATAATCCAAAGGATGAAGTCTGGATAGAAATAGAGTGAATCGAAGAAACCAAGTCCTTTTTTGCTTCGATTACGAAGCAAATACATCGACTTTCCATTTAGCAGTCCGTCATCGTTCTGGATAAACTTCAAAAGCGAATCGATAAAGTCTTTTTCGCTCTGAACCAGAGCGGCAGGCTTTACTACTACGAGTGGACCTTTTTCTGCATCTTCATATTCATCGCCTTTCAAATAGAGCAGCGGTTGATAAAGGTGCTGTTCCAGAAAAAGCGCCTTGAAGGGATTGGTACGGTCAAATTCGTATGGCTGTCCCTGATACTCTTTCACCAGATCCATAATCTTCCCTTCTTCCTTCGCATTATCAAGCATTGCTTTTAGCGCTTTGAGCTTGCCCACGATTTCCTCTTTGCTCTTGTCTACAAGAACATTATACTCCTTGAAGAAGTTCTCGCTATCTGGTGTTAACCACGTTGTTTCCAGATTCTCGGCTTCCCATTCGTGCTTACGATGATTATAGAATGCATCTATGTAAAGTTTCAGCAGTTTCGTTGCCAGCGATTGCCATAAGCGTACACAAGCCATAAAGTCAAGAGGGCGCATATCGTCCTTTAATATGTACAAAGTGTACCATTGGGTATCCTCGAACATTTTTTTCAAGGAATCGCGTGTAAACGAGAGGTTCGACCATTTGCGGGAACGCTTGAACTGCTCTAACTCGAAAAACACATCATCCCAATCTATATAGGGCCAATAAGACTTCTCCAGTTTCTCATCATTGTAATCATGCGTAACATTTGAACCTACTTGCTGACTTGGCAGTCGTTGTAGACGAGGATAATAGTTCAGCGTAACCTTTAATTTCTCCTCTGCTTTTAGTTCAATATGGGGACAATCAATCTTGAAGTCTTTTCCATCTTTGACTTTGATATACTTCAGTTTGGTCTTTTCTAAATCGACTGTTGGGAGTACAGGCAAATCTATTGGTTCCATTTCTGGGCCTTTATTGATTCCCTCGCTCTCCAGATATTCACGGAACTTCTGCATATAGTCTGCACGTACACCAAAGATGTTGAGTGTTTCAAGCAGATTAATGAAAGCTGGCAACTTAGGGTGCTCATAGCCTTCCAATTTATGGCTTCGCTTCAAACTAAAACCATAGCCTTTCAAACGGACACCGCGACCAAAGAGCTGAATAATCTGGCTACCCTCACCACGGCCTATGTTCATCAGACCCATAGTCGAAACGCGCCACGAGTTCCAACCCTCGGTGAACTTTTTCGAGCCAATAAGAATATTGATGCTGCTGTCTCTATCATTGATGGTGGCAAAGGGTGACTTGCTGGTGAAGTCCACATCTATACATACGAAGAGGGCATTCCCTTCATCATCTTTCTCTTCTTTAATTTTCTTCATCAAACCATCGGAATCACCAACGTTAATGACGCCAAAGTATTCTCCGTTGCTACCTATACGTAATGCTATTTCTCCTTCAGTTGTCTTCAAATTATCAACATAGATATTTGCTCCCAACGTAGGTGCCTTAAACAAGCGCTGAAGCATGTCGTTATAGATAAAATTGGCATCCATATCAGAAACTCGCAGGTAGCGGAATGAGTCCTCAAAAATCTCGCGGTTTTCCTCATCACGCAGTCCTGCCTGTCCTGTCATCAGCAGTCTTATGTCTTCAATAGCTGTATTGTGATTGGAAATGAAGGAATAGAAGAAACGCAAGATGGATATTACGTCACTCACACTTTCCTTATAGGCAGCACTCGACTTGCTATTCGACTTGAGTACCGTTGTTCCCACAAAGATAGCCAGGGGCTTCTCAATATTGAAGGGACGCATTATGTCGATTTCATCTTCGTATAACCTCACCTGCTCATAGAAACTAAGCAGGCAAGCCGTAAGATAACGATCAAGCTGGCCAGATGCCTGTAGCGATTCTGTGAGGTTGAGAATGTTGTAGTCTTTGCCGTAACCATCTTCATAGAAATGCTTATAGCTATAGTCAAAGATGGTTGCTTTGGCATACTCATTCAAGAGTTGTTTTTTCTTTTGTGGGTCACTGCCTGCCGAAACGCTTTGGCCAAAAGTAGCACTATATTCGAAGGTGAAACCACCGTCAGCCAGTGTGTTGCGATAGTCTTTCCAAGAATCTCCTGAAGAGCCACGATGACCTTCATCGACAATGATGAGATTATTGCCCTCAAACTCGTGGGGGTCAACACGCGTCACATTATTCTTCTCTTTGTCGTCACTCAGTTTGGTTATTTCCATCACTTCTATATGAGTGCCTTCGAAGAGGTGTCTTGTGGCATCCTTGTTGAAACCGATGGCATTGATTCCACTCTGAGCAAATTCTTCCAAATGTTGATTTGAAAGGCCTTCATTGGGTGTAAGCAGGATGATGCGGTTCAGGCGGCCTTCACGTTTGTCGCTGCGTTCATAGTACCACAAATATTGAAGGATATTCACATGCATGAGCAGCGTCTTTCCGCTACCTGTTGCGTTCCAGTAGGCCAGCTTGTTCAGGTCTTTCTCGATGAAAGGCTCCAGTCCGTTATAGTTTTCTGGATTGGAATTGAAACAGTTGGGATGTGAGCGGTCACCTTGCAGGAACAGGTTGAGATCTTCGAGCAGTTGTTCTCTGCCGTTGAAGTAGCGATCCAGATAAGCTTCAGTGAAGAGCAAAGAGAGGTATTGAAAGTACTTCCACTGTATCTTTTCTTTGCGCTGCTTATTGATGTACTCAGTATGCTGGTAGATATGCTCGTCATATTCTTCCAGTTTCTCAGCTATCTGACTATTGCGGAAATATTGCTTCAGCACCAGCGAATATCGTGAATGGTTCTCTTCGTCCCATCCCTCAAGAATGGGAGCCTTCAACAGTTCGCTTAAACGCTCGATATTGGCATCTGGTCCCATCAGGCTGAACATATATTGATTCAGAACTAATGAGTGACGAAGCTTGGCCAGTCGTGTTCTTATTCTCTCAGGCATGACCTATTCCTCCTCGAACATTTTGTGCTTGAACGTTTCCTCAATAAGATTCACCTTCCATATATCTGCATCCTTACGGAGGTTGTCCAGATTGTTGTCACCATTCACATAGATGCGATCAAAGGTCTTATCATCCATAGCGGAAAAGAGTGTGTTAAGTTTCTCATTATCCACTTCGGCAATATTACGCCAAATGATAAGAGTGCGCTCTCCGTCGCGGGTGGTACCCTTTACAATGCAGAGATTATCGTCTGGCCATTCTTCGTGTTCCACATAGAGGCCAATCAGATAATTGAATGTTTCAACCAAATCAACCGTCTGCTCGCTTGTCTCATTTCGACGTGTAATTTGCATTTTATAGTCAAACGGCTTCTCAAATTTCTCTATCGAGAAGAGCGAATCGCGTGTCTCAAAGTCGAGCATGTAGCCAAGATAGCTGTCTGTATCTGTTCCAAACATACCGTCTTTGGGGGAGATTACAACAAGGTTGTTCAATGTATCCTCATATTGCTCCAGCGTAATGTACTTGAAGCAGTGACTGATGCCCAAATCTCTTCCACGAGGCTTACCCTTGCTCCAGTCTTTAGAATAAACTACTTTCTCTATTCTTGGTTTGGTAATAGTATCGAAGTAGTTCTCTTGTTCTATGAGAATGTATTTTCTGTCACCTCCATTACGATTGAAATTTATTACTGCATGTCCCGTTGTTGCACTTCCTCCGAAATAGTCAAGCACAAGATCGTTTTCTCCAAAGCCCATCACATTGAGACATTCCTCTACTGCATAGATGGACTTGGGGTAGGAAAATGATTCTTGCTTGCCAAAGAGTTTTTTCAGGAGGTCAGTTCCATGCTCGGTAGCAGAATATTTGGAATCTTCCCAGAAGGTCGTGGGCTGAACACCTTCGTTCTTGCGACGGCGACGATAAATGAAGTACAGACCATTGGATTGCTTCTCAGCCTTAAATTCATCAACTTCCTCTAAGGTCCTATCTTTACCAAAGTACCAACATCCCTCAGTTTTGCCATCATCCTTAATGGGATATACAGCAACTTCGCCAGATTTAGTTTCTTCGAGAATGTCATAAACCTCCCTTTCTTCATCATATTCCATTTCAGGAACTCGCATTTTGCCTGTCTCAAGATTCAGATAAATAGGGAAATACATAGTCGGACGGTTACCTCTGAAAGAATTAGAACCAGCCTTACGTAGGAGCTCCCACATAAATTTGCCCTTTTCATCTTCTTCATTATAACGCTTCATTTGTTCATCCGAGTGTTCCAAACGTGCAATAGATGTATCCGGACTCTTCTTGTCAAAAAGAGCATACTCATGAGAAATGGCAAAACCTTTGGGGATAGGACGTCCAGACGGCTTGATGCGTATGCTTACCGAATAAGGTTGCTCGCCATAGATGCTTGTAAGAAGCATTTTCAGCTTGCTTTCCTCTACGTCATCGATAGTGGTACATTGAATGCCATCTTCGCTAAGTATTTCCTTACCAAGAAGAACGCGGTCGTTCAGTAATGAAAGCCACGAAGCATCACGATAGGAGTTCTTATAAAGTATCTCACTGGCCGACGTATTGTATGGTGGGTCTGCGTAGATGCATTTGGCCTTGTTTCTGAATTTGTTGCGAATGAGGTTCAGAGCCTGGAAATTGTCGCTATGTATAAGCAGTCCGTTGGTCTGCTCGTCCAGTTTCTTAATGCTTGATATGAGACGATGCTTGAAGTTTGTATCAAAGAAGCGTGTGTCGAGTACCAAATACTTGTTGTCCTCTAAGAACTTCATGGTTAGCGGTTCGCTGTATGCTTCTGTAAACATGTCTTTGCTCTTGATTTCATCAATGGCGAAGAGACGTACCCATTCCTGACGTTGTGCATCATTTGCAAGGATTTCTGGGTACAGTTCTCGAGGTACTCGGTCAAGCGTAATGCAGTAGTTGCTCTCAGTGACAAACTTCTTTTTCAACCAAAGCTTTCTTTGGAAGTTTTCGATACCTGCAAGAAACTCGATGATGTTATAGCCTACATGCTTCACCGTCTTTACAAGAGCCACATAACTGCGAATTCTGTTCTCATCAGAGTCGATGTCATCAATATGCAGGATTTCATTTTTGATGTAGAAATCCAATTCTTTTTTCAGGAAACCTCGCAGGTTCTTATGAATGAAGAAATCGCAAGTATTGCGGGCTATAAATGATTTGAGGTGCTTGTCTAAGCAGGAGGGTGAATCATCTACACCTACCACCGCATGAGAGAGTAAGGTTGAGAATGCAGAAAAATCTTTTGCTATCCGTTCTGTTATCTTGGAGGAAGCATCATCGATAAGTTTTTTCTGCAAGTCTTTTTCCTTCTTCATCAGTTCGTATGTGAATTGAATAGTCAATACATCACCCTCGGCACATATATAATCTGCCCCCTCGTTTTCTGCAAGGGCAAAACAACGCACAGCGTTCTTATCTTCTTTTACACTGTTTACTTCATCGTGGGCAGCATTCACCACTTTGAACACCACCTTTTTGTCACCGTCAAGTTTGAAAGAGTAATTTTTCAGATATGCACTCGATTTGATGTAATATTGGTCATGATTGGTCCAATACATCATCACTTCTTCGCCGCCGTAAGGGATGGCGTACTTGCTATCATCGTGTACGCTACTGTACCTACGTTTGCTAATAAAGTCACCTTCATCATAATAGCGGCTAAAGAACTTAGTTAGGTGGTCATAGGTCATATTCTCCAATTCGTCCGTCGGAGTGAGTCCTTTTAATTCCTCGGCCAAAGCTTTTATCTTAGGCACATTCATGATGTCGCTCATAGACATACCAAGAAAATTCAAAGCATTCTGTTTTGCTTTCTCTAACTCTTCTTCAACAAAAACACGCCGTCCACCTACATTTTGGGCTATTTCGTCCTGAACGCTCTTCTGCAGGTCTACTTTCAGATATTTTTCAATGTCCTCCTGTTTCTGATGCATCACTTTATAGATGCCGAAGTCCAAATCGGCAGCATCATCTATCATGAACATCTCACGAAGAACCTTCACGAATTTCTCAAATTGCTCTGTCATAACTTCCATGGAATAACTGAGTATATCCTTATGTTTGTACTTATTAGTTTGCAAAGATACGAATAATCTTTGAGATTATTCAAAGCCAAACTCTTTTTTACACATAATTTAAGAAAATGACATGATGACAAAGTGACATCGTGACATTAAGGAGTTTCCTCATGTAGAGGGCTTGAAAAGTGAAAAATTGTAAGATAATTACTTTAGAATAAATATATAATTTATTATATATTATATTCTAACTACAGTTTGTACACCTTGTGCAGGTGCTTAATGTCACTTTGTCACGATGTCATTGTCACGATTAGAAGCAACTTGCAGTGAATGTAACGCTTTAACAGATTTTTACAGGTTATAATATGTCGAAATTTGGAAATACAATAGAAACGTTGTATCTTTGTATCGTGATTCAGAAGTGACGCGCACGGCGCTCGCAAGCCACGCGCACGGAGCGGAAGGGCCCTCCGCACGGAGCAAAGCAGGCGCAAGCCGGTAGCGGAACGACTGAAGCGCAAGAGTGAGTAAACAAACAGTAATAATCTAACATCAAAAAACAAAAACATTATGGCAATCAATCAAATTCAAATGGGAGTAAACTTCCGCAAGAACATTAATTCGAAGAGTGCAGCCAACGGCAAGTACTACGCTGAGGTAGACCGTCAGAAGACGCTGACCACGCGAGGTCTGGCTGCTCACCT
>Ga0247608_10003516_pt1 | contig 18230 bp, 14 predicted proteins | sample 176DNAGHGlowgp2_FD_193490 | JGI IMG/M metagenome (GOLD analysis project Ga0247608, IMG submission 193490) | Sheep rumen microbial communities from Palmerston North, Manawatu-Wanganui, New Zealand - 1766 DNA GHGlow gp2 | ecosystem: Host-associated > Mammals > Digestive system > Stomach > Rumen ... | reverse complement strand
GGCTTAATCTCAATAACCCCATACAAGAAAATCTCCGATTTTCGCAGTGTGGGGATTGGATGCAACCCCATAGAGGCGTCTCGAAGAGACGCGACTTTGTCTTCTCGGTTATTTGCGGATAACCAATTGCAAAAATACCACTTTATTTTGAATTACGAAGATAATTTCTTTCAGAAGAAAGTAGAAAAGCATGCGCCTTACTGAAGATATATGGTATAAGAGTTGGACGGGTTAGGCGGATTGGTGCTTGCAGGCTGTGTTCAAGCCTCCGACCACATCACCTGCTTGTCACCAACCCGATTTCTTATTATAATACTGGTTATCAATACGATGTGCAAATATACCGTTAAAGTGGATATATTGTTCTGAATTTTTCTGTTTTTTGAGTGAGTGAGAAGGGGTATTTTTTGTTTATTTTAGGGCAGTAAGAAAAAATATTGTACTGATAATCAGTAAAAATAAAAAAATATTTTGTCAGTTCAAAAAAAGGTTGTATCTTTGCACCCGATTTCAACGAGAGATGGGGTATTAGCTCAGGTGGCTAGAGCGTTTGACTGGCAGTCAAAAGGTCATCGGTTCGACTCCGATATACTCCACTAGGAAGAGGTTCAAATGAACCTCTTTTTCTATTTTATGAGAGAATTGAATGAATGGCGGAGGTTCATCATATTCCAATACCCAAAATAATCTTTTTGTTTATCGTACCGAGGAATCAGGGAACTTCTATTGTGCAACCAATATGGCATTCCCCCAGAACGTTATACTCTTGTTTTTACGGATTTCAACACCCTCAAAGCGGCAGCAGCGTATGTGAGGAATCTGACTGGAAAGGAAGTTTAGACGGAAGAAGATATTGAAGCAGCCCTAAACGAACAGGAAGATAAAAAACTGGAGAATGATGACGATGCTTTCTACAACTTCAACAAGTTCAAAGTCTTGGAGGATGACGAATCATGATTCTTAACAACAACCAACGCTTCTTTCTCTATACACTCTGGGTAGTGTCGAAAGCGAAAGTCAAGTACATCATTAGCCGTTTATGACACACCAAGGAGACCCATTGTGGTCTCCTTTTTTGCTTCTTCTTTCGGTGATCCTTTGGTGAAGGCTCGACGATTTCCCGTCTTCCTCCCGTCTTCGATCATTCGTCTTGGGCTCTTCTGTTCCTCGGTTTCTGCTTAGACAAAAACAAGAATAATGCAACTAAAAATCACTCACTTGCATAATTGAACAAAGATTTTCTCCGTCTCGTAAGGCGTTGTTTCTCTTATACCTATAAAGATCTTTATCCCATCAAAGGCTCAGTATCAAAAAAAAATGCGTATATTTGCACTCGAATTAGACGCGAGTATGTCTAATTGGTGCAAAAAGCATTTGTAAAAGGTCACTCTTGATATTTGCCCAATTTCAATCATATCAACTGACTCCGATACTGATGCCTTTGCTTATTTGGTATGTTTTCGCCACAAAGCGTTAGCATATTTCAAAGCATGGGATAAAGTTCGTAAGTTTCAAGCTGATAGGTCGGGCAAAACCTCAAGAGTTGAAGCTGGCAACATTGTCTCCATGCTTTTTTCATTGAAGTGCAACCGCCAATTCGGGAGACAGTGCGGCACAAAGAGAGAGCAGACATGGACTATATCTCGGAGGGTGAAAGACAAAAGCTCTACTACCAAGGGCTGAAGAAGGCAAGTGAATATCACCTGCCCGACGAGGTGTTGTCCGTGATACAGGATAACCTCGCCGACCCGAGGTTTGGTGCTGTCTATCGAGAGACTGTCTCGCTCACTTGCAACGTCCTTGCTCCATTACACAGGGTTATCTCGTTCATCATCAACAATCGCCTGATACATGAGTATATGGGTGAGCTTGTTGAGCAGGCCAAGGAGAATACCGTTCTGTGTACCGCCGATGACATTTTCCTTTCGCTGTGCAGCGTAGAACCATATACGGCAGAGGAGATAATTCGTACAATCGATGCCGACTCCGCCACCATTGAACATCTGCGGCAATGTTTCCAGGAACGCGACAAGCAGGCATTCTTGGCTACTATAAATGAGAATCATTGTGGCTTGCAGGCGATAAGCTGGCTGTGCAAGAGTATTTGGCCAGACACCTCTGCGGTTTTCAACCAGCCGTTTGAAGATATATTCACGACGATGGATGCCTTGTCGGTGACTAACACAGAGGAGCAGGATAACAGCGCACAGACGCTGATGCGCTCATCGGAGCGTTTATCGGACGAGGCATTGAAGATAATGAACGGCGACGACGGTGACGCACAACGATACTTCACTGCACAATACGAGAACGCGAAGAACACCCTCGTATGGCTTCGCGAGTTCTATACCGACAATGTCAAGTTATTTAAGATTCGTGAGCGTAGAATCATCGAGGCTCTGCTTGCCCGTCCAGAAGCCGCGGCCATACCCGCAACGCAGAAGTCCGACGGTGACGGGTTCAGCCTGCCCACCGACTTTTTCTCGCAGACAAGTGGTTTGGGCCATGCCGACGAACACTTCAATCTGCGTCACGAGGTAGTTGTTGCTGGCCCGGAACGATTCACAGAGTTGATAAATTACCTTTCAGAAAGTGGCTATATCGAGAATAACCTTGCCGTGAAGCAACTCTTCGCCTACCGCTTCTCCGGCCGTATGCGCCCCGAAATGGTCGTACCCCTCGAATGGCATGGCCGCAAAGGCAAGGGGTACGAACTCATCTACCTCGTCAAGATGCTAACCGAGCGTGGCGACTACCGCAAGATGCGCCAGTTCTTCTACGGCCCCGCATGGCCCAAAGACCGCCTCAGCAGCTATGCCAAGAACGCTTGTTATGAATTCAAAGAGTTTATTGACATTAACCAATTAAAATAAATGATTATGTATAGCGCAAAGAAAATCTTGTTATCAAAACAACTATTGGACACTTACGAAAATTTTATTGACAATTTGACTCCTGCCAATGTTTATTATTCCCAGTTAGCAACACTTGTGGATCAATTGTTCGATTTAAAAACAACTGTGTGTTGTCCAAGCAAGAAATCTTCACGCAAAATAATATTAGAATTCATGAATCGCTTGCTCAGGCTTTGGTGCAAGACATCCAAAAAAAATATTGATTTTTCTGTTAAGAAAGAATTATGGGATGAGTTGAATGATTTCTTCTTTGGCTTTATACTAGAATTATACAGTCAACGTAATGACTGATTGAAAAAGTTGGCTATAATTGGCTATAATTCCATCAATGTAAGAATCATTAATGTAACTTTGCAAATCAAATATTCAGCAATATGGAAGAAAAAGTAGCATTATCATCATTGTTCAATTCTCATAAGGATGAACTTGAACAGAAACTGCATGGTTTAGTACTGCCTCAGAATGCAGAGCAAATACAGTCGACCATCTCGAAACTTTTCGACAAGTTGTTCGACAAAGACGGGGATTTCCGTCAAAGTTTAACACAGTCAGAGGACTTCGTTCTTCAGGCCTCATTGAGGATGCTGAACTCTCAGCAATCCATTACAAATGGGTTGATTAGAAGGAATGGCCAAGCGGCATCCGATGGAGAATGTAAACATGAGCAGAACTTATCATATACATCAATATTGGGCACTGGCGTCGGGGGAGCCGTTGGCGCCTTGATAGGACCTTGGGCCGCTGTGGTTGGAGCTATCGTTGGTAACGCAATGTCCATATATTTACTCTCTCGTCGTTCAAGACAGGAAGGGGGTGGTTTGGACCACCAGTCTCACCCAATTGACAGCAAAGACTTCATTGATATTATTGGCTCTTTGTGTGACAGTATTGATGGCATAATTGACACCTACAGAGTTCAGGTGGACAAAATACGATCGACTTACGAGAAACGAGAAAAGCCAACTTTACAGAATGAATATAGTCTGCTTTTGGAACAAATTGTGAATGTCGACAGGTTGTCCATTACATTGCAGAACGATATTCCAGAGCGAATGATGCAAGCCATTCGTAATATGGTTCTAAGTCTAGAAAATTATGATTTGAGTATTAAAGATGGAAAAGTAATCAATATTTAATAATATGGCTAATTTAATTGTACCACAAAAGGGCACTCATGAATACGTTGTGGGTATAGATTTCGGTCATGGAGAGACTTCTGCTGCGATTTGTCTCATTGAATGGGATAAAAAAGCAGGGGTTAGGTTAAACACGGCTACAGATATAGATCTCAACAGGGCGGCAAGAGAAAAGGTTATTACATCGTCAATTTCCAGGGTTGTAAACAAAGATGGCAAACTAAAGCTTTATATCGGAAAAGAAGCTTTTGAAAAGGTATCAGATAACGCAGGAATCAGGCTCTGTTTCAAACAAAAACCGGAATCAATTGACGGCGAGGCAGAATCTCTTATGACAGATTTTATGAGGGCAGTATATCGACGAATATTAGATAACTGTGATGCATTAAACGAGAAGAATCACGTTGTCTATATAGCAAGACCATCGGGCTGGCAGGATGAAAACGCCAAAGAACTATATCGCCAAATGGCCCTCAAAGCAGGCTTGCCTCTTGCAGGTTTGACGTCAGAATCAAGAGCGGCAATATACTATGCCAAAAATCAGATGGGCTTTGCCAATGAAATATCCAAGGGCGCTATTGTGTTTGATTTGGGATCGAGCACCCTGGATTTTACATATCTTTCGAGTGACAATAAACCCATTGATATGGGCTATGACATAGGTGCTTCAAAAATCGATTACGCCATCTTGAAGAACAAGATTTTAACCGATGATAAGATTGCTGATTTCGTAAACAAGCACCCAGAATACCATGATGCATTGTTGTTTCGGGCTCGCCGATTTAAAGAAACTGCATATGGTCGCGATCCAGAATCGCGAACAATCGAAACTATAAGTCTTGCGAGTATTATTCCAGAATCCGATAATTGTTGTGATGAATACTTAGATACCAGCTGTAATATTCGTGTAAAGAATTTGGCAGAACTAAATGATTGCATAGAGAAATCGATTCACTATATATCGGAAATGAAACATGCAACCACGGATTTTAAAGAGAAGGTAATTAAAAGGCGGAAGGTAAACGGTGTTTTTATGACAGGAGGTGCCTCCAGAATGAATTTTATAAGACCTATGGTTGCAGACGTGTTTGGGTTGCCAGAGTCGAAAGTGAAGATTGATGAAGATAATCCGTCTCTTACAATATCCAGGGGTATTGCAATGCTTGGGGCGACAGATGCGACATCTTATGTTATGAGTACTGAATTGAAGAAAGAGATGTCAAAATATGCTCGAGACCCAGAGAAAATAACGGATTTAACAAACAAGATTTCCTGTGATGTTACCAATGCTTTTTGGAACACTGTATCGGACGCATGTAAAAAATGGGTAAAAACAGGTTCCTCTACAGATGAGGATGAACTCAAGGAATATATAACAAGAGAGATGGAATTGTTCAAACCGAGAGTCCCGAATATTATGTCTTCTTCAACGGAGGTCTATTTGCAAGATGGGTTGGAGGATATAAATCGCAAAATGAACGAAATCATTCGTCAGTACGACCCATCCAAGGAAATTTCGCCTGTTGGACAGGTGCAAATTAATAATGATGGAATATCGAATGCGGTAGCTCAGATGTCCAATGTTGTTGACGAGATCGTCAAGCAAACAAAAGACATTACAGATGTCATTATAGAAGGCATTGTTAATCTTATCTTTTCACCAGTTCTAATTGTTGTAAAAATATTGGATTTCTTTTTGGGTGGAGATACCGATGAAGAGAAAAGACAGAAAATAGTGAATGAAAAAATAGGGAAAGAGAATGAACTGGTGGCTAGGCAGAAAATATATACAAGTGTTTTGTCGTCCCTTATTGAAAACAAGAAGTTCAAAGATAACATGTCAAAGGCAATCGTTGATTATTACACCTATATGATTGACAAAAATATTGAACAAGTAATCATCCCAATTGAATAATTATGGATATTGTACCATTAACAAAAGAACAGGTTCAGTCATTTGAGCCGCAAGCAAAATTACTGGCTGCAAACGGAATAGCCCAATCACTAGCTTTTACTTGTGAAAGAAAGTATTTGAATGGTATTGGCAGTAATACCCAGCCGTTCTCTATAAAATGCCCTGGTAATAGAATCGATATTCCATCTACACCATATTGGGTTGAAATAAATCAGATTGGCAAGCCGATACAAAACAGCGCCGAGAACTGCTTTTCAGCAATTCAAAAAATATTAGGCTGCTGTTTCTTGCCCCAAAAAGTACAACTGATTTTTCTTGTGCATGGACAGAATGGAGTCGCCCGATTGTTTATTGGCATTCGGTCTTTTGACAAGAACAAGATTGGTGATGAATTCATGAAAAGCATTTCCAGTTTCATGAAAGGCATTTGGCCTGGAATGAGTTGCAAGAGAGTTCGAGGAGAATTGTCAAGTGTTCAGGAACAAATAAAAAGTTACGACTTCATTGACGCTGTTACAGGAATCCCTTCTATGGAAAGCCAGTACAAATCAACCTACCCGGCAACAATCGACACATTACTTGCCGGATTGAACGGTAAAGACTTCACGTATATGGTTATAGCAGACCCAGTGCCAGATGTGTCGGTAGAAAGTATGTTATACACCTATCGGGATTGGGCTGGACAAGCAGAGTCTTTGAAATCGTTCAACTACTCTGAAAACATGTCAGAAGGTGTTAGCCGGGCTCTTTCTGAGTCATATAATGAAACTGAGGGCAGTAGCCATAGCAAGCAAAAGAAAAGTGCATTAGGCCTGGTTGGACCGGGGCTGTTGTTGGCATCTGCTCTTTTCCCCCCAGCATCTGCCATTACAGGGGTGCTCGGGGCTTTGACAGATCTAAATTATCTTACCGGTGCCAATCTTATGGCGGAGTTGTCCCCTAGTTATACCGACACAATAAGCAAATCTACATCAAAAGGAAGGAGTGAGACAAATACAACATCACAAACGAACGGGAAGGCTATCAGCAGCAACATGGTGAACAGACATATGGAGTCTGTTTCCGAGCATCTATATTATCACACGCAAAGACTAGAGTCGGGCAAGTCCATTGGATGTTGGTCCGTGGGAGTTTATCTGATGTCAAAGAACGAATCTGACCTTCAGAGTGCAGCTTCTCAGTTGCGTTCTATTTCAAGTGGCCGTGAGTCAATTTTTGAACCGATTAGGATACATAGTATTGGAGATGTGGTTTGCAATACTGTCGATACAACATTGGCTTGTATGGATGCACCTATAATACGAGTTGAGGCAAAAGAAGCAACTTTTGAGCATCCTCTTGGGAATTATTATAATGATTTACGAACGATTCTTACAACAAAAGAGTTGTCATATTTTATAAATTTCCCTTTGCGCTCTGTTCCTGGTATCAGTGTCGTCGACAGCAGCCCGGAATTTAGCCTGAATCCACAAAAAGAACACCCAGATTCATTCAGTTTCGGAAAAATACTTTACGGTGGCTCTCTTACAGAGATGGAGTTTTGCATTCCACGTTCCAGTCTATCCCGCCATGTGCTTCTTTCTGGTATTAGTGGCGGAGGCAAAACCAACACGGTAAAAGCCATGCTGAACAACATTGGAAAACTGCCATTCCTTGTCATAGAACCTGCCAAGACAGAATATGTGGACTGGGCAATAGAGCACAACAAGAAGCACCCCGACAACCCCATCAGCATATACATACCCGGCTGTAAAAACTATAAGGGTAGATTGACACCGAAACCGTTAAAACTGAATCCGTTTGAGATTGTTTGGTTGGAAAAGAATCAAGAACCAAGGGTATTGACTCATATTGACCGTTTGAAATCCACCTTTGCATCAGCCTTTCCCATGTACGACATTCTGCCAGTCCTGATGGAAGATTTGGTTTATTCTGTTTACCAAAACAAATCTACAGACTGGCTTACTTCGGTTCCTGAATTTGGCAAGACGCTACCACCAACATTGAACAGTTTGAAAATGGCCGTGGATAAGGTTATTGAAAACCATCAGTATGAAGAAAGGGTGAGCAGGAATATGAAAGCCTGTCTCAATACTCGTATTGACAGCTTGATGCGAGGTTGGAAAGGTGAAATGCTTAACACCATCCATTCTACACCGTGGAATGAATTGTTTGACCTGCCAGCCATCATTAACCTTTCATACGTTGGTGACGATGTTGACAAAGGTTTTCTCATGTCGCTAATATTGCAGCAACTCTATGAATACCGACAGGCCAAAGCCGAGTGTGGGGAAATTGATTTCAACGATGACGGCTGCAAACATTTTACGGTTATAGAGGAGGCACACCGTGTCATGTCAAAATGTGACAATATGGAACTGCCGCAATTCCGAACGGCCATGATGTTCAGCAATATGCTTTCCGAGATAAGGGCCTATAGTGAAGGATTTATGTTGGTTGACCAAGTACCCACCCGACTGATTCCTGATGCTATCAAGAACACCAACTTGAAAATCGCCCATCGATTGGTTGCTGAAGATGATTGTCAGGCCATAGGTGAATCAATGGGGTTGTCTAAAGAACAACGGTTAGTCCTACCACGACTGTTGACCGGACAGTGCATTGTATCTAGTTCGTTATCAACCGATATTTATTGGATTAAAGCAAATAAAGTAGATTAAGATGATAGATAATATTGAAAATGTAACCGTACTAGAGGAATTACCAGAAGAATCAAGAGACAGACTTTCGGATACTGGTAAAAGGTATATAGAAGAGGTTATTCCTCTCCATAACGAACAATTACTTGTAGACCGTATCGACGAGATTCTGAACAGCCATCCTCCTAAAGCAATTGATTCTGACAAGGATATTGCTGAGGCCATTAGGCCTGTGGTAGAAGATATTAACCCAATATACCTTGAAGCCCCAAATGATTCAGTTCAAATTGAACAGGCGGCTGATGCTATGGAAAAAATTGAGGGGCTGAGCTTTGATGAATGGAAAGAATTGTCATTTGAAGAGCGTGTTGCTGTACTTCGACTTGTCGAGGGAGTCATTGCCGAGATTGCCCATCGACCGTCATGTGCTGTCATTATCAAAAGAATGGATGAAGGGCATTATGGTTACTTCGATCCCGATAGAGGTGACATCACCCTAAATAGTCGATACATTGAATCCAGTACCTTTGAGGATTATAAGGAGTGTGTAGACACAATAATTCATGAGGGTCGCCATGCTTACCAACATTACAATCTTACTCAAAGAGAGGTTCATCCCCGTGAAGGGGATCTTACCAACTGGAAAACTAACGAATTCGAGTATGGTTATCAAGCGGCGCAGATATATGGCTTTAAGGCATACTGGCTCCAGCCGCAAGAATGTGATGCCCGCGCTTTTGCAGAAGATGTACTAAAAAAATATATGGAGGATTGATTATGGAAGAAACATTGACAAAAAGAGGTTACACTCAAAAGCAAGCATCACGCTTAGCTGATGAACTGAAAAACATCGATGAGAGACTGAAACCAGCTCTTGATAATTGGATAAAGGACGAGACAGAAACAGATTTCACGGCTGAATGCTTTACTTTATGTGGATTGAAACAACAATATGGCATGACTTACCCTGCGGCATTGCTTTCGATTGATTGGATACTGAAAGATCCTGAAAATGCAGTGAAATGTATCATGAAAGGTTTACGTTAATATGAGGTTCGAATTGACAGCCAAAACTAACATGATGTTCAATGGACAAAGAGCAGTTGAAAAGGGGGATATTTTCACAATTAATATCCCCAGTGGAGCTGTTCGTCCAAGCACACTTCTGACCTCAACATATCGGGAGGAGGCGGCCATGCAGCTCCGTCGTCAAGGGGTACCGATGCCACCAAGCGGATATTGGGGTGCAGGGTATTGGGATGTTCAAGTAAAATAAATGCATTTAAACTATGAAAAAGAAATGTCCAAAATGTGGAACGTGGTGTGAGCCACAAAAACGTTCCATTATTCAAAAGGCTGGCGATGGATACACTAAAACAAAAGATTCATTTGCTAAATTGGGAGAAAACATAGGAGAGAAAATTGGAGGAAAGGATGGTGGGACTATTGGAAGAATGGTAGGAGATTCCATAGGTGATAAAACACCTGCTCCATACATTGGAGCCGCATCAGAAGCCTTGATTGGGGATAAATTTGTTTTTGAATGTCCCCAATGTGGCCATAAATGGACTTTGGGAGAAGAAACTCCCTCTAAGATTAGGTACTTTGTTGAAAAAACCAAAACAAGCATGGAGGAGAAACCAATATTCCGTACTGCCAACCGATGGCTGAACGAACGACTTGGATTTAATCCTTCCCAAAACTCAGAATCAGAGGAATGATTAAATATATTGCTAACCGAGCCCGTTCGGCGTAATGACTCGCAAAGCGGACCTTTATCTATCTTTGTCTATAATCGGAATTGGTAACGATATTTGGTGTATCTTTACACAAGCATGAGAACAATTGGTAATGTCTGTTCCAGATTTATTGTATTTTTGCAAAAAATAAGAATAGAATCTAATACTGGATTTTAGAACGTTTTCGATAAGACGAGCGGAGATGGCTAATCACGGAGTGTTTGCACTATCCAGAGGCGAGAAAACGACGGTTGCGAAGAAACCAACGTTTCCGTTAAGCCGAATGCAGAGGGCAAATCACGAAGTGTTTGCACTATGCTGAGGCGAGAAAACGACTCATGAAATGAAACGTTTTCGTTAAGCCGAACGCAGAGGGCAAATCACGAAGTGTTTGCACTATGCTGAGGCGAGAAAACGACTCATGAAATGAAACGTTTTCGATAAGCCGAGCGCAGACAAGCTTGAGATTGTTCTCCGCTTCGCTATCGAAAGTCCACTGGACTTTCTTCATATGCCGAGGCGAGAAAACGACGGTTGCGAAGAAACCAACGTTTCCGTTAAGCCGAATGCAGAGGGCAAATCACGAAGTGTTTGCACTATGCTGAGGCGAGAAAACGACTCATGGAATGGAACTTTTTCTATAATTGTCTACATTATCAGAACGACAGCGAAATAGGGTGTATCTTTGCAAACAAAATAAGGTCTATAGGTCAATTTCTTTGCGTCAGCATTCCCGTTTTTGACAGCTTCCTTCAGCCATCCCTTCACGGCATCAAGGGGCGCACCAAATCCGAGGACTATGAGGGCATAGGCAAACTGATGGGCTCCGAGTACTTCACCTGAGTAGATGTCCTCGTCTAGAAAGTCGCTAATCATTGCCTCCGCAGTAGGACACTTGGTTTTTCCTGTAGAGTACCATTGCAGTAGTTCCATTTCACCCCACAAGGCACCCATATTATCGAGCTCTATCACCTTATCGATAGGACACCACCCAGCGCCTTTGAACGGACAGTCAGCCTTGCACAGCTGTTCGACAGGTATAGCTCCATTGTCGGTATCAATCTCCTCAATTCCTAAACATTTGCAATTCTCAATAGTTCTCTCTATGGTTGACTGCGGCTTCGCTTCATTCTTCTCCCCAGAGTACTCTCCGAGTAGGTCGCTAATGTTCTTTTTGTTCATATTGTTTCTTTACTTGTTTTTGACACGATACATTCATATGTCGGGATGATTGTTTGTCACTTTTTCTGTTATTCATTTCAATAGTGAGGTTTTGACGGCGTTTGGACTGCGTTTTGACGATTTTGGAGGTTGATATGTCGAAAAAATAATATTATATTCAAGAAAATTTGTATTTTTGCACTTTCTTTTGAATAAAACAGAATGAACTATTTGCAATTTAGGGAACAATGGTTAGGCGTAGGCTGTTTCAGTATCTACCAGCTCCGAGCGTGGAAGAACGACTTTGACCCTGGCGCCCTTTCAAGATGGGTGAAAAAGGGTTATATAACCAAATTACGCCAAGATTGGTATGCATTCAGCGAGTTGCAACGAGAGCCTGATATGGCACGGTTTATTGCAGGCAAAATATACTCGCCCTCGTACATAAGTCTTCACACGGCATTGTCTATCTACGGTATCATCCCTGAAGCAGTTACGCAAATCACTTGCGTGACCTCCAATCGTACTACTTCTTACAGCAACTCCTTTGGCCAGTTCCATTACCAGACTGTTAAGCCTGAATTGTTCTTTGGTTACAAGCAGGAACCCGTCAGAAGGGGTGGCAGCTATCTTGTCGCTGAACCGGAGAAAGCCATCATCGATTTGTTTTACCTGTACCCTCAATATAACACTGCTGACGCAATGCTCGATTTGAGATTTGACACATGGTGGATGCAGGAGGAACTTGACAAAGAAAAAATCATAGCTTATGCAAAGCAGACAGCCAAGAAGACCCTGATAGACCGAATTGAACTACTACTAAAAACCTACGGCAATGATTGATATTAAACAGCTACTGCCTTATTACCCTAAGCCAATTGCCGAGAACGCCTCTTTCCACAAGCATATCCTGAAAGAATATGTCGAGTTGCTCGCCTTGGAGCATCTGTCGCAGACTCATTATGCACCCAAGCTAGTTTTCATCGGCGGCACTTGTTTGAGGCTGGTCCACGGTATCGACCGATTCTCCGAAGATTTGGATTTCGATTGCAAGAACCTTTCGTATGATGAGTTCATACAGATGGCTGATGATTTGATTGACTTCCTGCGTGGCAATGGATTGACAGCGGAGGTGCGAGACAAAGAGAACGCACGGCTCACCGCCTATCGCAGAAATATATATTTCCCTGGATTGCTGTTTGAAATGAATCTAACAGGACATCGGGAGGAACGTTTTCTGATGAAGATTGAAGCCCAGGACCAGGGGGTGTCATATGTGCCGGAAACAGCCATAGTCAATCGCAACGGTTTCTTGTTTACAGTCAGTGTGCCCACCAAAAGTGTGATGCTTTCGATGAAACTCTCTGCCCTGTTAGCACGTGCCAAGGGGCGAGACTTCTACGACACCATTTTCTTGTGGCAACAGGCAGAACCCGACTACGATTTTCTTGTAAAGAGGTGCGGCATCAGCACACCAAAAGAATTGAAGGCATCCCTTGATGAGAAGATGGCTGAAACCAATCTCCGCGACAAGCAAAAAGACTTCCAGCACCTGCTTTTGGCAGGTAATGCAGGAAGTAGGATAATTCTTTTCAAAGATTTTTTTGAAAGGAAGTTGAACACGATGTTAGTTTGAAATGGTGCATTTCTATCACGTTTCTATCACGGGACACTATATTTAATAACGTAATCTACTTTATATCAACAAGAATGTATATATAATTTTATTCCGATATACTCCACCAGGAAGAGGTTCAAATGAACCTCTTTTTCTTTTTATGAGAGAATTGAATGAGTGGCGGAAGTTCATCAAATTCCAATACCCAAAATAATCTTATTGTTTATCGCACCGAGGAATCAGGGAATGTTTATTGTGCAACCAATAAGGCGGAAGAAGGTTATTCCCCCAGAACGTTATACTCTTGTTTTTTACGGATTTCAACACGCTCAAAGCGGCAGCAGCGTATGTGAGGAATCTGACTGGAAAGGAAGTTCAGACGGAAGAAGCATTAGGAGCGACCCTGCACGAATAGTAGAAGAAAGACTGCCACACCTTGCTCGGCAAACACATATGGAAGCGTGGGTGAGTGCTTGATACTCAACAGATGTTTGCAAAAGTAAAAAATATAAACTAAAAAGTTTATTGGCATTTTTGCAAAGTAAAACAATTCTCAACTCTCAATTCTCAATTCGAAAAGCTCTCAACTCTCAACCCTCAACTCTCAATTCTCAACCCTCAATTCTCAATTCGAAAAGCTCTCAACCCTCAATTCTCAACTCTCAACCCTCAACCCTCAATTCTCAATTCTCAATTCTCAACGGCCCCGCCCACCCTTTTAGTTTTTAGTTTTTACCTTTTACTTTTACCAGTATCACGAGGATAAAAGAAGCGTGCGCTACCTGACAAAGGCAACGCACGCTTCTGAGTAGATTATCAGCGGGCTTTATCTTACCTTGTTATGCCAACCACTACCCGTTGGGCGGTGCCGTCGCCCACCTGCACCAGGTAGACCCCTGCCGCCATTACGCGGAAACGCTGGGTTTCGGAAACACTCTGCTCAGTGCTGAGCAGCCGTCCCACCGAGTCGAAGATGCGCACGCGCTGTCCTTCGGCTCCCTGCACGGTGATGACATTGTCCTGAACCGAGACTTTGGCATTGGGCGCAGATACGTCTGTAATGCCCACTTCGTCGATGTCAAAAGTGGCCGTCAGCTCCGTGTCTTCAGTGACAGTCAGGCGGCGAGGGCTCTCCGTGTTGCCATCGCTCCACTGCACAAAGTGGTAGCCACATATTGCCACGGCGGCAATCTCCACCTCGGTGCTGTCGCTATAAGTGCCAGACCCGACCACTATGCCCATGGTAGGCTGTGCTGAAATGAGCGTCAGCGTATGGTAGTCTATCGGCATCACGACCGTTACCGTGTCATGGATGTAATTGTCAATATACGTGGTGTCATGGACGATGGTCGTGTCGTGGACATACACGTCGATGTACGTGGTGTCGTGAACGATGGTCGTGTCGTGAATATAATTGTCGACGACAGTGGTGTCGTGAATATAGATTTCTACGTAAGCAGTGTCATGGACGATGGTCGTGTCGTGGATGTAATTGTTGACGACAGTGGTGTCGTGGATATAGATTTCTACGTAAGCAGTGTCATGGACAATGGTCGTGTCGTGGACATACACATCAACGAAAGTGGTGTCATGAACTATCGTTGTGTCATGAACGATTGTGGTGTCATGGATATAATTGTTGACGATAGTGGTGTCGTGAATCAGTATCGTGTCGCGCACAACGATGGTGTCATAATTGATGACGGTGTCGGGAAGCGGCACAAACAGGGCGGTCAGCAGCGTGTCCCTGTCTATCGTCAGAGTGCGCGGGTTCAGCGTGTCGCCGTCGCTCCACAGGGCGAAGAGGTAGCCCGCATTGGGGGTGGCCACGATGGTGGCGGAGGGAGCGGCACATGTGGGCTGGACGGTCACGCTGGCAGTACCCATAGCGGCATCCGAGGAGCGCACCCACACATGGGCGTCCATCACCTCGACGAAGTTAGTGAAGTGGCTCCAGCGCGAAGCGTATGAGGCGGTGCTTCCGCAAGGGATATACACGGGGGTCGAGGCCGGGATGTTGTCAAAAGCGTTGTCGCCCGCCACGGGGGCCACGGCGCGTTTGGCAGTGATGCTGGTCAGCCCGCTGCACCCCGCAAAGGCATGGCTGCCGATGGTGTCGATGCTGCTACCGATAGTGACGGAGGTCAAGTCTGTACAGTTCCGGAAGGCATATTGGCCAATGGAGGTGACGCTGTTGGGAATGGTGACGGAGGTCAGGCCACTACATCCATTAAAAGCATAGTCTGGTATCCGAGTCACTCTACCTCCTATATCCAACGTTGCCAAGTTGGTGCAACCTCTGAAAATAGGATAGCCAATGCTACCCATTGTGGTGCAGTTGGTGGCGTTGAAATTCACTGTGGTCAGACCACTACAGTCATAGAAAGCACCATCGCCGATGGAGGTGATGCTGCTGGGAATGGTGACGGAACTCAGGCCTGTGCAGTCTTTGAAGGCATAGTTCGGTATTCGAGTCACGCTATCTCCTATATTCAACGTTGCCAAGTTGTAGCAACGGTTAAAAACAGGACTATTAAAGCTACCCATTGTGGTGCAGTTGGTGGCGTTGAAATTCACTGTGGTCAGTCCTGTGCAATACCAAAAGGCATAGCGACCAATGGAGGTGACGCTGTTGGGGATGGTGACGGAGGTCAGACCTGTGCAGCCTTCGAAGGCATAATGGTCGATGGAGGTGACGCTATTGGGGATGGTGATGGAGGTCAGACCTGTGCAGTTTTCGAAGGCAGAGTAGCCGATGGAGGTAACGCTGTTAGGGATGGTGACGGATGTTAGGCCAGTGCAGTTCGAGAAGGCAGCGGTGCTTATGGAAGTGACGCTGTTGGGGATGGTAACGGAAGTCAGGCCTGTGCAGTCAGAGAAGCCGCTGAGGTAAATGACGCTGTTGGGTATAATAATGGTGCTCAGCCCACTGCAATTAGCGAAGGATCTATAGCCAATGTAGGTGACGCTATTGGGGATGGTGACGGAGGCCAGGCCGCTACAGTAAGAGAAAGCATATTCCGGTATCCGAGTCACGCTATCTCCGATATTCAACGTTGCCAAGTTGGTGCAACCTCTGAAAATAGGATAGTCATTGCTACCCATTGTGGTGCAGTTGGTGGCGTTGAAATTCACTGTGGTCAGGCCTGTGCAGTTATGGAAGGCATATCTGCCGATGGAAGTGACACCGTTGGGGATGGTGACGGAGGTCAGGCCTGTGCAGTTGTCGAAAGCACTCGAACCGATGGAGGTAACGCTGTTGGGGATGGTGACGGAGGTCAAGTCTGTGCAGTTCGAGAAGGCATATTGGCCAATGGAGGTAACGCTGTTGGGAATGGTGATGGAGGTTAGGCTATCATTGTCAAGGAAGGCAAAATCACCGATGGAGGTGACGCTGTTGGGGATGGTGACGGAGGTAAGGCCTGTACAGCCTTTGAAGGCAAAGTTGCCAATGGAGGTGACGCTGTTGCCGATGGTGACGGAGGTAAGGCCTGTACAGCCTTTGAAGGCATAGTTGCCAATGGAGGTGACGCTATAAGTGGTGTCACTATTTGTGACAGAGGAAGGAATCGTTAAAGACCCTGAAGGCATAGTATATCCGCTCCAAGGACTGGAATAGCCCGATGTTCCTGGATAGGTTACGCTCACCCCGCCAGAGATTATATTGTAGTACAGGGTATCCCCGGATGGGGCGACGGCGGAGAAATCGTAGGCACGGAGGCTTTGCGGCCATGCCAACACCATCAGCAGGATGGTGAAAAGGAATAATTTTTGTGTCTTCATGTTGTTTGTGTTTGGGATTAATATTCTATTTCCTTGCAAAACAACACATAAAAAAGCGCGGGAATCTGCCACTTTGCTTATCCCGCTGATAGAGGCTCTCGCATTGCCCTTTAGTCTAGAATAAGCAATGCCGAAGCCCACGCATTATGGATATAGTAAGACTACTATACGCCAACCATGGACATTGAACATTGCGTTATTGCGAGACTAAAGATGAACTTGCGAGATTCCTATCAGCCGCAGATAAAACGCCGTTACAACGTCTTTCTTATATGTCCTGTCGCCCACCCCTGACCCTTACGGGCTTCGGAGTGTTTGACGGTGCAAAATTACACATATTATTTGAATTGGCTACAATTATTTTTCAGCACAGTCGACATCCTATAGCCAATGGGCTGAAAAACAAAAAGATGGTGCCTCAAAAGGTCAGGACACCCTCTTTTTATTTAACCAGTATTACGGTTGGTGACAACTATTCGACTCTCGCTAACGAATAATATGCTTTTGAGACACCTTCCTCCATCTAATTCAATGAAAAGCCTGTGTAAAACAGACGCACGAAGTCAATCCAATAGTAACAATTGAGAATTAAGAGTTGGTAACCTCTAGAAATGCCCTGCAAGGACTTAAACAGATCTAGCCCAATGGCAACGCCTTGGGTAAATGAGTGGGGCTCCCTTCCATTTCATGAGTCGTTTTCTCGCCTCAGCATACAAGCAAGCTTGTCTGCGTTCGGCTTAACGAAAACGTTGGAATGCTCCCGGCCGATGCCCGAAGAAGGACAAACTATTCAATAGACAGCACCTCGGTAGCGATGTACTCGCTGTTGCCGCGCCATGGCAGGGTGCCCATATAGCGTTTCCAGCGCAACTCGATATGTTTGCCCGAGGCACGCATCAACTTATCGGCCACGGCCTTATCAGTTACGGAGAACTTCAGCTCATTGGAATGCAGTCCTTCGGTACTTTTCCCAACAGATTTGAAACCAGACTGGATAATCTTCCCTTCGTAAGTTTTGAATACGATACCTTCCTGCTGAAAATAGTTCAAGTCGCCAGCATTGACCCCGCTACTATAGACGAAAAAGAAACGGAAAAAGATAAACGCAGCAAGTGCTAAAACCACTATGGTTGAAACAATTGTGACGATTTTAGTTTTTTTGGAGATTTGCATATCTTTCTTCTTTTTGTGGGTGCAAAAATACGATTTTATTTATTGGTGTCCGATAAAAATAAAGAACAGTCATCGGAAAATGCTAAATTGTTGATGTATAGGCCTAATGATTCTGGCGAAACGGCAATCA
>Ga0247608_10003511_pt1 | contig 18241 bp, 27 predicted proteins | sample 176DNAGHGlowgp2_FD_193490 | JGI IMG/M metagenome (GOLD analysis project Ga0247608, IMG submission 193490) | Sheep rumen microbial communities from Palmerston North, Manawatu-Wanganui, New Zealand - 1766 DNA GHGlow gp2 | ecosystem: Host-associated > Mammals > Digestive system > Stomach > Rumen ... | reverse complement strand
GCTAAAATTACAAATCTTAAAAATACAGTAGATGAATATATTAAGAATGGTAATTTGGTTATAGCACCAATCAAACACAGAGAAAAGAAAGAAGAAGCAGAAGAACCTGAAACAAAGCAAGAAGTAACTATTGACGAAACTGATTACCAGACTATTGAGATAGATAATGATTTTTGCGAGAAAGCATTTGATAAATTTAATCAAAAGTATTTTGAAGGCAAACTTGCTAAATTACCATTTGAAATAAAATCTATTGGTGGTGGTGTTGAAGGTCAATTCGCATTTACTGTTAATTATAGAGATAAAAAATTTGACCCAATTTGTATTAGAATTAATAAAAAAGATGACTGGACTTTATCTTCATTTAGAAATACATTAGTACACGAAATGCTTCACTTTTATGTTCACTGCTATAATAATGGATTAACTGACGAAGATTGGCAATCAGCATTCTTTTATTTAATTCGTGGTAAAAAACGCAAAGCAAATTCAATCCTAGAAGTAACTGATGCTACATGCCACGGTGGTATTTGGTTGAGATTAGCAAAAACACTAAATAAGAAATATCCTGAACTATGTATCACTAGAAATGGATTTGTTAGTTATCGTGCTGAACCAGATAAAGTAAAAGTCATTAACCAACTCAAAAACGCATACGCAGTAGAATTACTTTATATGGGTTCTACTAAATTCCCAAGATATAGATTAGTTAATAAAGAACAACTTGATAAAATAATGAGTTTTATTAAAGAAAGTCCAACTGTTAAAGTAGATGAATATGGTAGTCTTGATTATACAGACCCAACAACTAATTTTATTTCGGATTTAAGTATTAGTTATCATAATCCAAATGATTTTACAGATGTTTATGCAGCTCAAATTGTAAATCCTGTTCCATTAGCAGAATTTCCAATTAGAGATTTAGAAAAGGAACCTTATGCTATGGGTAAAGACGAATGGAAACAAATGAATCACACATCAGCTTTCGGAAAATTTAAGAAACTCGGTGAAATCAAAATTAAAAGACAAGAAAACGAAAGTAAAGAAGAACCCAATTTCTTAAACTGGTTAAATGAAAAAACACAAAAGAAATGGGATATTGAAAAATTGAAAGCACTAGGACTAACTGACGAAGAAATAGAAAAATTACTATCCGGTGATGTAGAAGAACAATGTACTATTGAATAATGTAAACAAAAATTTACATAAAATTGGCAGTTGTCTATTGACAACTGCTTTTTATTTTACTATATTATATAGTGTAAAAGAGAGGTAACTATGTTAAGAGATTACATTTTTGAAATCAAAGATAAAATCAAGAAAATCAATGTTTGTTTAAACGAGAACCAGGATCCAGTTCCCTGGAAATGGACTGGAACAGATGCAGAATTAGACAAAATCGTATATGAAGATTACGAAGGTTTAATTGATTTTGCGTATGAAAAGCAAATCAGTGTAAAAGAAATTTCCCACGAAATTGTTCAGCGAATTGTTGAAGATAAAAAGGGATTGGATGATTTGAAAGACGCAGCAGAAATCGTTAAAGAAATCAAGGCTCACTATTTGTAAATAAAATTTTACAAAGTGACCCATTGACAAACTTCAATTTAGAAACTATAATTGTGTATGAAAACTCAAAAATGAGGTACTAAATGGTTACAGAAGGACTAGAACGATTTAATAAAATCGTAGATATTTGTGGATTGTATGTTCCCGAAGAGGGAAAGAAAATTCTACAGGACCCAGAGCGAATGAAGAATGAAGCCGTTTGTGCGTATGTGAATGAAGAAGCATTTATGAATAACGCTGGCTATATCATTTCTGTAATTGACGAATGTGTTTACGCATGTTTGGAAACTGTGGAAGATTTAAAGACCCGTGGTGGTTTTACCAAAGAATTTTGTTTTAACGGTTGTTTCCCTGCGTGGACTTATACCGATGAAATGCTAATTGAACATATTGGTGACCTGTGTGTAGAATATAAGAAACACGCATCTAATAAGGCTCTCAAATCTTTGCAGGAAGATTTTGACGATTAAAATGTAAAAATCTTTTTACAAAGTGAACCATTGACAAAACAAAAAACAAAAACTAAAATTGGAAACATTCAACTACAAACAAAGAGGTACAAAATGAAGAAATTTAAGATTACTAACACTGCCACCAATGAAACTCGTGAATTTGGTGTGCCCGATAATGCCACTGACCAGGAATACGATGCCATGAAGGAAATTGTTATCGCAGGTCTTCAGGGCAATAACGAAATTGGTAATATCAAGATTGAATTGATTGATGCTCCTGACGAAATCAAGGAACGATATATTATCAACCCGGATTGTGATGGTTAGTTTGTAAAAATCATTTTACAAAATTACCCATTGACAAAACGAAAAACAAAATCTAAAATTTCACTTGTGATTTTTAACTAATATCAACTAACCATAAACAAAAAGGAAAAAAATAAATTATGGATATTGCAACTCTCAAATCAGTACTCGCAGCAACTCCTTCCACTCACACCATTATGTTGAAGGGCCCTCATGGCATCGGTAAGACCGAAGTCATTCGTTGGCTCGCAAAGAATGTATGGCACCAGGATTGTGTGGAATTCCAGGCATCCCAGATCTCCGATGTGGGTGACTTGATTGGTCTGCCACGCATCAATTCCGAAACCGGTGAAACCGAGTTCGTCCCTCCATATTGGTATAAGAAGGACGAAAATGGTAATCCACTTCCCGTCACTCTCTTCCTGGACGAAATCAACCGTGGTACTACCCTCGTCACCAATGCTATGATGCAGCTTGGCCTTGACCATCGCATTTTGAATTTCAAGCTGGCTCCAGGCTCTCACGTCATTTGTGCTATCAACCCTGGTGACGATGGCAACTATGATGTTGAAGAATTTGACCCGGCAAAGATGGACCGTTTCGTAGTCTATAACTTTACCCCAACTGTTCAGGAATGGCTTGATTGGGCTATTGAGTCTGGTGTGAACTCCGTTGTAACTGGCTACATCTCCCAGTACTCCGGCGACCTTGACCCATACTCCAATGCCGCTGCTAGTAAGACTGCTAGCAAGAGCTTTGATGGTATTCTCCCATCCCGCCGTACGTGGACTCATTTCGCTGCGTTCCTTGATATGGCATCCGAAAAGGGATTGTTTGATGGCAATAAGGGTTTGGGTATTCTCCAGGAATCCTGTGCCGGTTATGTGGGTCAGGCAATCGCAGCCAAATTCAAGACCTACTATGCTCAGCATGGTACTGGTATGGATGCGAAGGCTCTAATGGAATCCAAGAACTTTGAAAAGGATTTCGGAAAGAAGGTAGAAGGTCTTTGTAAGAAATCCAAGATTGAAGCAGTCCAGTTGGGTCAGTCTGTGTGCACCTATCTCCACGAACAGGAATCCAAGATGGGCACTCCTGATAATCCAACGGAATTGGCTCACAAGTATGCTGACAATTTCTACTATTTCTTGACTCACCTGCAGAAAGAAATTCAGGTAGAAGTTTACACCAACGCAGTCGCTACGGCTCGTGAACGCAAGCAGAAGTGGACTAAACTCATTGGAAAATCTTGCACCATCAAGGTGAAGGACGAAAAGAGCGGCGAACAGGTAAATGCTCTCAATGCTCTCTACATTTCCATTGTTCGTATTCAGAACGAATTTAACTAATTTCTTTATGGTGGTTGAGGGTGGTTTTCTCTCAAATGGGAAAACCACCTTTTTTCTTCCAAAACTTCGCAGTAACGAAGTAAGAATTAGTTAAATCGTTCTTTTGTTAATTTTATTTTACATAACTTGGGTTGACAACAATTAACAATTTTACTAAATTATCGTTAGATTGATAAACAATGCTATATAAGAGGTACAAATTATGGCAAATTCTATAACTCCAACTACCAATGATGTTATTGGTTTAACCAAACAAGAACTGGCGGAATTTTACAAGTCCGACAAGCAGGCGTATGATAACGCCTGGAATGAATGTAACTCAATGAGCGAACAGCTCATTACATCAGCCGTAAAGTTGCTCCAGTTTGAACCGGCTATTCTTTCGTATTTTGGTTTGTGCGATTTGAAGCCTGTTCGTGACCCGGAGGTAACTCTCCGTCTTAATTGCCGTGGAACTGGTTCCGCTATCAATATGGAATACAACCCAATTTGGCTGAACAAGATTGAAGAATGCTCTATTCTCGCTTACATTATGTTTAGTGAATGTTTGCGTATCGCACTTCACCACATTACTACTCGTAAATGCTATCCCATTGAAATTTTCAAGAAGGCTAGTGATTACATTTCGTTTGCTGATAACCAGCGTTCAATTCTCAATACCCATAAGCCCGAAGTAACTCAAATGCTTCAGGAATTTCCTAGCAAGGCAAAATTCCGTCAAGAAACAGCGAAAATCAAGTTTGACGAAGAACAGCATTGGTTCTTGGAAAAGGTTTTCTCTATGTTGATGGAAGTCGCCCAGTCGCAGCCACAATCCGGTGGTGGTCAAGGTCAAGGTGGACAAGGCCAGGGACAGGGACAAGGCCAAGGTAGCGGAAATGGTCAGGGTCAGGGTCAGGGACAGAATGGACAAGGTAATGGTGGTGGAAACCAGAACGGAAATGGAAATGGTGGTAGCGGTGGCAACCAGCAGAAGAAGGGCGGAAGTGGTAATAATACCAAGGACGCCATCGGCGACTATTTTGACAATTCCAAACAGGGTGCGGAAAAGGCAACAGAAGGTTGGGAAGAAAATACTCTCGTTGACCAGGAAATCCAGGAAATCACTCACCACATTGCTGAGAATGGTTCAACATGGGGAAACATTAGTGGTGGTTTGCTCCAGGCAATTCTTGCTGCTAATACTCCAAAATTTGACCCAAAGACAGTCCTGAAGAGATTCAAGGCCAACACAGTTGATAAGTATACAGAAGATACTCGTATGCGACCAGATCGTAGAAAGGGATTTGATGTTCCAGGTAAGAAACACAAATATCGTTCTCGCATTTTGGTGGCTATTGACTGCTCCGGTTCTATGGCCGACGATGATGTTGAACGTGGTTGTGCCATTGTGAACAAATTCGTAAAACACGCTGATGTATCTTATTGCTTCTGGGATGGTGTTTGTGGTCCTTTCACTGAACAGAAACAAAAGAAAAACGAATTTAAGCTGATCGGTCGTGGTTGCACCAACCCTGAATGTGTGTTGGAAGCAATCAAGGAACGCAAGGCCAAATTTGATGGTATCATCTATTTCACTGATATGGGATTTGATTTCCCTCGTCCTGAACACATGGCGAACAAAATCTTTATGATTAGCACTCCTGGTACTGAATCATATATTCCTGAATGGGTGAAGTATCATCTTACCACCGAACAACTCTTCTCCATTGAAGAATAATTAGTTTGTTGTACCTCCGTAAAGAGGGTCATTTGGGAAACCAGGTGGCCCTCTTTTTTACTAACAAAGGAAAATAACTATGGCAGTAGATAAAGTAATTCAATGTTGCGAAAAAGCAATTAGAAATGGAACTAATCTAAAAGAACTATACACCAAATTTAAAGCACTGGTTGAAGTGAATGGTGGGATTTTCTATTCAATTCAAATTAAGGGTAATTTACAGAATGCTCCAAATTTGTATGCTATTATAAAATTCAAAGAAGATAATGATGGTTCTCGTTTAACTATTAGTTCCATTGATAAGTGCACGAAGTTTAAGTTCCAATATCTACCATCAGATTGGACATGTGAAAACAATCAGTTCTATGGTCTATATGATATTGAGAGAGAAATAGAAGATTTAACAAAGAAGGGTTTAACATTTGAACAATTCAAAATGTTCTATTTGGGTTTAAATCGTGATTTGACCTGTTGCGAATATGCCAAAGTGATTAAGCAACTGATTGCTCAGTTTAAACTACAAAAGGATTTCAAATAATTCTTCAGTATTCAAAAAACTTTTTTGTTAAAATACCCATTGACAATTAGAATTTTTAATACTATATTATATCTCGTTAAATGATTGAGAACACAACCATTAAACGAAAACAGAAAAAGAGAAGTTAAATGTAAAAAACATTTTACAAAACTACCTCTTGACAATGGATTGAAAAGAATCTATATTAGTTCTCGTTGATTGGTTGAGAAATCAAGAAACAAATTTTGAAAAATAAAAATTATACATACAATATAGGAAAACAGAAAATGATGTCTATTAAGAATCTACATAACATTTGCTCCGAACGAGATTGGCTCCGCGTCAATGCCAATTCAATGCAGGGTGCATTTGCAGGCATCGCCTTTATTGAATGTGGTGAGGGATTATATAGTCCGTAGATTTTATTTGTTTTTCCGGCGTAACAAATTAAATCCATTGGACTAAAATCCAATGGATTTTTTTATTACTCTTTTGCTGGTAAGCCAGTAGTGGAGAAACCACTTAAAAAACAAATATGGCCCTATCGTCTAGTTTTGGTTAGGACACAAGAATTTCACTCTTGAAACACCAGTTCAAATCTGGTTGGGGCTACTAACAAACTAATATGGTACTGTAGAATACTTGGCTAGTTCGCTGCCCTTTCAAGGCGGAAAAGAGAGTTCAAATCTCTCCAGTACTACTAACAAATTAATGGTTTCGTGGTGAAGTGGTCTAACACATTGGTCTGTCTAACCAACATTCGTGGGTTCAAATCCCACCGGAATCGTACAAATTATGGGCTTGTAGTTCAGTCTTTGGTAGAACGCCGCACTTGCACTGCGGAGGTCATGGGTTCAAATCCCTTCAGGTCCACGAACAAATTATTCCACCTTAGTTCAGTAGGTAGAATGGGTGACTGTTAATCACTAGGTCCCAGGTCCGAGTCCTGGAGGTGGAGCGAAAACAAAAAAATGGTGGTAATCCACTGGTGCCGGAAGCACCTTAAAAACTTGGCCGCTCTAGCAAAGATGGTCTATGCAACGGACTGAAAATCCGAGGATTCCCGATCGTTACGGGAGGGCGGCACGAACAAATTATTCCGGTATAACTCAACTGGTAGAGTGTTTCCTTCATACGGAAAAAGTTGTAAGGTTCAAATCCTACTACCGGGACTAACAAATTAACTCTCCTTCGCCTAGCTGGTTTATGGCACCTGTCTTACAAACAGGAATTACCTTGGTTCAAATCCAAGAGGGGAGATACTGCCCATTGGTGTAATGGTAACACGGCTCGCTCTGACCGAGCAATCAGTAGTCCGATTCTATTATGGGCAACGAACAAATTAACGGCAACTATCTCCTCGCTCTGATAAGGCGTTGAAAGAGTAAATGGTTACATGTAGGTTCAATCCCTATGTTGCCGACTATCGCCCGGTGACGGAACTGGCATACGTGTCTGCCTTAGAAGCAGAATTTTGAGAGTTCAAATCTCTCCTGGGCGACTATGGAGAATTACCCCTAATTGGTAAGGGCGCGGTCCTGAAAACCGCTGTGGCGAAAGCTGCTTGGGAGTTCAAGTCTCTCATTCTCCGCTAAATGCTCCCGTAGGCTAACTGGATAAACCACTAGGCTACGAACCTGGTATTCCTGGTTCAAATCCAGGCGGGAGTACGAATAAATTATGCACCTATGTTGTAGTGGTAGCAAGCGACTTTACCAAAGTTGAAGCTCGGGTCCGAATCCCGATAGGTGCTCTACAAATAAACTATGCACTTGTAGCAAAGCCTGGTAATGCAGCGGACTGCAACTCCGCGATACGGGAGTTCAAATCTCTCCAAGTGCTCTATATCTCATTGGTGTAACGGTAGCATGGCTGGTTCCAACCCAGTTGGTGGGGGTTCAAATCCTTCATGAGGTGCGAATAAATTAAATGCGTTATTATCATAGTCTGGTTTAATGTGTTGGACTTCCACTCCAAATACCTGGGTTCAAATCCCAGATAACGCTGAACATAATGGGACAGATGGTTGCAGCCATTTGAATAAACTAATCATTTATTCTAACCATTATAAATAGTTTGGTTACTGCAATAACCATAAAGGGAAAATGATTATGAATTATGAAAAGATTTATTATAACATAATAAACAAGGCTATATTTGAAGAACGATTTGGTATAAGATATAAAAGTAATGGAACATATTATGAAGGTCATCATATAATACCAAAATCATTAGGTCGGTTCAAATAAAAAAACTAATTTAGTATTATTAACTGCTAGAGAACATTTTATTTGCCATTGGCTTTTGGTTAAAAGATATAATCAAAAAACAAATGAACGAAAGAAAATGTTATTTGCTTTTCATAAAATGTGTTTTTCAGACCCAAATGGGTCTGGTGAACGAATGAATAATAGTAGAACATTTGAAAAATATAGAAAAGAATTTAAACAAACTGTAAGTAATATAACTTCTAAATTAAAAGGGAATTTAAATAGTCAATATAATAAAAAATGGTACACTAATAGAGATACAGGAGAATCAAAGAAATTTTTAGATGAACCAAATGAAAATTGGATTTTAGGAAGAAATTTATTTAATGGGCAATTTTCTACTTTACAACATGTAAAGAAAAACATTGAAAATAAAACTAAAGCAGAAAATCTTTGGAAATTGTTTAAAGAAAATAATTTACCAAATATATCAGCATTAAATAAATTAACTAAAGTTCCTGTACAAACTATTAGTTGGTTGTTTTTAAAATATATTGACGAATATAAAACTTTTAAATATAGAATGAAATAATCATCTCCGTATTAGTGTTAATTGGTTAGCACGCAAGTTTGTGGCACTTGTAGTCTGAGTTCAAATCTCAGATATGGAATATATCTCCGTATGTCAATGGTTAGACGAGCAGACTCTTAATCTGTGGATCTGGGTCCGAATCCCAGCGGGGGTACGAACAAATTAAATGGGCTTACATGTTCCTTGGAGGCGAATCTCCCTAGCACGGAGATTGTGATGGGTCCGATTCCCATTAGGTCCACGAAATCATAACTGGTAAACTTTTGTTTACCAGTTTTTTTGACGTTTTGTAACTTTCTTTTTACAATTATGGGTCAGTTATCTATTGACAAATACAGTATAAAATTCTATATTATTATAATAAAAAGAGAGGTAACAAATGAAATCCAATTTTACTTATCACAGCAACGCAAAATTTGAACTGAGCATTCGTTTCAAGACTGTTGAATCAGCTCATGTATTTGCGTATGATTATGATTGCGAATGCCGCGACCACGCTGAAGATTGGGTTGATGTGTGGCTGGATAAGAAATCCGACCTGAACAAATTCGTAAAAATCGTTATGAATGACCAGGATGTTGAACACTTTTCTGTGAGCAAATTCTAATGAACGAAACTACTATCAAATTTATCATTCTCAATGTGATTACTGGTAAAGCAGTTCAAACTTGGTCTTTTGCTGACAAGGCCCATATCGTGTATTGTAAATCTCCCGAATGGGCTATGAAATTTGAAACTATGGAAGATGCTCAAAAGAGAGTGGAATACCTGAAAAAGAATTTTCCTAGTCAAAAATTGACCGCTATGAAACTCACTAAAACTGTTACATACAAGGTTGGTTAATATAAGAGAGGTACAAAATGGAAATGACAATTATTACAACAAAGAAACCTACAGTTGAAGAATTGCTTACTTATAATCACAAGTTGATTATGCGAACTATTAAAAATCGTATTGAAGATGCAATTAAAGTTGGTAATGAAGAATCTATTAAAGATTTAAACAGAGAATTAACAGGTTATACAAATGAAACCGTGCGTCATTGGATGCATTATATAGAAAAAGCAGGGAATCTTTCTATCTACCGAAATACTTCATATTCTCATTTGTTAGAATTATTTTATACTCCAGGACAAGCCAAATGCGTTTGTGATGAAGATAAACCAAAGTTGTTTGAAAAAATCGCATACGTTCAAGCTGAAACCATAAGGAATCTTGAAAAATGAAAATTAGACCAGCATCAAGTTTTCTTGATTTAGACACAGCCATGAGTATGGTAAAAGAAATCAATACTCTAACAGAATTGAAGAATGAAATCACTACCGCTACCGATGGTTGGTTTAATGCGGAAACTGTGACCTGTAAAGATTATGGTTATGATGACCGAACGGGTTGGAACACTTATTTAATTTGTTGTGATTTTACCAATGGCAAATATAAGCAGCAGGCTGTGTTCTTTGCCGATAGTCCAATTTCCGATTTGAAGGAGTAAACTATGTGCGATGGTGCTATTGTTGTTGGTTGTATTTTGTTTAGTTTCTTAATAATTCTCGCAGGTCTATTTCTGTATGATACATACGGACCGAAACTAGATGATTTGCGAATTGTTGAATTAGAAAATGGAAAATACGCAGTTGAGAAGTATACATTTTGTGGAATGGATGAAACAGGTACAGATGAATGGGTACGAATAAAAGAATTTAATTCTTTGAAGAAGGCCCAACAGTACAAAGAACATAAAACACCCAAAGAAGAAATCAAAGTTAAACGAGTAATCAAGTAAGGAGAAAAATATGACCATTACCATTTTGACTATTATTTTATTAACACTCATTATCAGCGAATTTTTTATCTTTAAGAAGAAAGAAGCTCGTTATTGGATTAATCTGGTAGAAGTAGTAATCGCAACATTTTTGAGTGGTTATTATTTCCACGAAAATGAAGTTTTGGGAACTGTGTGTAATTTAATGGTTGCTCTGATGGCAATTTGTTATGTTATCAGTTATAACGAAATGCGAGGGAAATAATGCTTATATACCCAGGAAAATTGTTCATTAACTAAGGAGAACTTATGGTTAATATCTTAATTGGTATCGCAGTTATAGTAGGTATGCTATCAGCTATCGCATATCTAGTAATTCTATTCAAACATCGTGGAAATCCAACTTATGATTCCACTGTAACCCTAATGGGTCTATCAAGTCTAGCCTTTATTGGTTGTTTGGTAGCACAGGCTTGGATTGGTGTTGTTTGTTGGATTATCTGTTTTTGTACGCAGCTCTATACATTCATTAGAATTGGTAAAGATTAAATTATACAGTTCTCAAAAATAAAAATTTTTGTATCAGTATAAACAAATTAACTATATTTGGCAATAAAATAGTAAGTCTATTTCCTCGGAGCGAAGCTCAACTCAATGCAGTTATCGGTAGAGGGATAGCCATTTTGCCAAATAGTTCGGTGGCATCTGAATGTAAGAACATCGTAGTTTGGATTAGCAACCCAAACATATAGCCGCTTTGGTAGAATAGAATGTAGCTGGAGTACAGGAAAACCGACCCATAAGTCTATTCGTAAATCCCACAGAAGTTGATACTTATACTTTATACAAAAAAGAAATGTATCATTCAAGTTCTAGTTGTCCTAACTAGGCTTGAAGTATCCTCTTACCATTACCAAAAAAGAATTCATTAAAAATCATTTTTGAGTTTATCTCAAAAATGATTTTGTTTGCGTTAGCAAACATCCTTATTCTAAAAATTCTTCTATTGATTCTTTCTTATATTCTTTGAATGATATTAAATATGGATCTTCTCTATAAACACTCTCAAAAGAAATTAGAGTGCACTTTAAAATATCGTCTGTATTAGAAAGAAATCCATTAAAATGAGTCTGAAAAGAATTTTCTTCTTTTTTAATAGATTTAGTGTAATTAGTTAGATATGGGTCATTTTCTATTGTACTCTCAAATAATAACAACTGAGATTTAAGTTCATCAGTTGTATTTGATAATGAACCATAAAATGAAGTTTTGATTTGATTATTATTTTCCATATTTTTATTGAATAATTGTTTGGTATTTATTATATTCAACTTATTAACTCAAAAAGGATAAAAACTATGTTATATGAAGAAATGAGAAGTTATTGCTATCGTCATGGCAGATGGGATGAAGAACATAAGTTTGACAGACGAAGTTCAGGTATTAGTAAAGAAGAATTTAAAGATTTTTTAACCAGTCATAATTTTACCAAAGATAGCTGGGGAACATGGGATAATGGAACGATTAAGATTAGTTCAATTAACTCAGGTTATAATGAAGGAACATTATATGAAATTGCCCACATACAGTTCAAGAACAGTAAGACTAATGCGTGTTTGAAGTATGAAGGACAAAGTTTTGGTGAATACATTTTTGATTTGTATGTAAAGAATTATACAGATTATTTTAATAATGGTAAGGATGCTACACGATATCAGTTTACAGGTGATTCAAATTTATGGAAGGAATTTTTCTTTAAAGAATTTGGAATAGCCATAGATAAATTAAATACCAAATGGGCATTGAAACATAAGAAAGATAAAATCGCAGATAATCTACAACAGATTGAAAATGAGATAGATTATGCGATTGAAGAAGTAGCAGATGAATTAAAGCAGTATAATATCAAGTTAGAAACAACTAACAATGAAATTGCGTCAACCACATTAACATACAGATTTTCAAAAGATATTAAAGCCCGAATACCTTTACCTTGTATAATCATTCGTAAACTGAAGAATGGAAAAAATACAATGTGTTATCGTGATTATAATACTTATGATAATGATTATTCTGTTTGGAAGAAAGTAAAAGATGGCACAACACCTGATGAAATCAAGCAGTTCATTAGAGATTATTTTGAGCCTTGGTACGGGTTAAAAGATATTTACATTAAGAAACCTGGGTTTGTTGACTAAAATTTACATATTTGTAAACAAAAATTTACATAAAAAGGCAGTTGTTATATTGACAACTGCCATATTTTTATCTATATTTACTATGTAAACAATCAAACAAGAGGTAACACATGAACGAATACATCCCCGCTGGCTTTAAGAGTTGGACTGAATACAACCGAGTTCAGGAAAAGAAGGCAAAGAGAAAATACATTCTCCAGGGAATTGCTGGAATGTTGGTTTTCTTTGGTGCTATTGCTCTTGATGGTATTACAACCCTTTACATGTAATGGAGGTACAAACAATGAACAACAATGAAATTTCTTTCCGTTCTATCAAACCTTATTCTATGACAGAACTCCGCCGCTACAATCGTACAACTGCTGAACAGAAGCGGAAGGACGAAATTGACGCATATCTCAATGACATAAATTACAAAATCTTTACTGCTTGGACTGAAAGCGAAGCAGATAGAGTAACCATTGAGCTGGACAATAATTTGTACGATAGTTACAAGCTCAAGAAGGAACTCAAAGAGCTTGGTTATGAAATTGAATTACATCGTGAAATTGACAGTTACACCCGTAATCTTGTTCCTGTAACGATGGTTGTAAAATTCCCTGAACAGAAGGAGGCTAACTAATGAAACTTCAAGCAAAATTTTATAATGGTAACACATTTACATCCACCATCAACGGAATTGAAACTGGCAAGGAAAATGATAAGGAATTTATCAAGATTTACACGCCAGACAAGATTTTGGAATTGAACGATTGTCAGACTACATTTAAAAATTTGATTATCAAGACCACAAACCACACATTCAAGTTCAATATGGATTGTGAAATTATCCAGGGACCAGATTTGAATTGTAAAACATTTGCGTTGAAAGAAATGAATTTCAAAATGTTATCAGACACACTAACCACAATTTACTGGGAAATGGAGGACTAAAAATGGAACAGTACATTCTTGACATCGCATTTGTTATTACAGGTTTCGTTATTGGTTATATCGTGAGAGGTATGAAGAATGGCTAAATTGAAGCAAATTTCTGTTGAGTATTTTTTCGCAGATTCCATCAATGATTATTTGCGAAACCATTTTGCAGAATTTAAGAAGAACCATTTAATTTATCCTACTGATGGAAAGATTACCATTATGGATATTAACACGAAACAAACTAAAGAAATTACTCCTGACACTGTTATGAGTTTTCTTGAAAATCTGAGGAGGATTTATGGCTAAAAGACATCGCAGAACCAAAGCAGAAATGATTGCTTACAGGGCACAAAAGGCGGAAAAGAAGGCCCAAAAGTATCTTAACAAGATTAACAAGAAGAAAGAAGAAAATCCGCAGGTTATCGGTATGCGACCAGTGAACTATCAGGTCTCAGATCCCAATGACCCAAACACATACGATTTTTGTGATTTCGTTGGAACAGAAGAAGATTGTAATTCATTTATGAAGAAGCACCCTGAGTATGATTTTATTGGTAATGCTCCATATTTGTACGAAGGTGATAAGTTCCGAATCACTTACTGGAAGAAAAAGTAATATGTTATCATTAACACACCCAATTAAAAGTATTAAAAGGAGTACGAATATGGGTCTGTATAACAAACTCTCAAAGATTGAAGAACTGATTGAAGCGAACACAAAGATTTCTTATTGGGCCTGGACAGAAGGTTGGATTTCTGTTGAACAGCTCCCGGACAAGATGCGTGATTGTATGATTCAGTTTGGTTATAAGAAAGACGCACCACTTTTCGGTGTTCATGTTCGCTCTCCAGGAAAAAATAATGGTGGTGATACAACTGTTTACGATTTGATTTACATTTCTCCGGGTAAAGATGATAATGCTAAGTGGACTGATTTGCTCTATAAAGATGTGGATAGGGACTGGCGTTATACTGTTATGTTCAACCACGGTGGTGCTTTGACTGAAGAATTGAAAAAAGAAAATGACAATAAACTAGAAAAATGTTATAATACATTGAGCAAACTGTTTGCTTTCCTTAACATTTATATTCGCCATCGTGAAGAACTTGTTCAGTTGGTAAACATTGAATACGATCAGTTGGAAGAATTAAAATGAAACCTTGGAACAGCGCTTACAGAACAAATGTGAAAGAAATTTTAAATTGGATAAAGAACAAACAACTATTTCCAAATGTTTATCTTGATGGATATTCAAATGAATGGATTGGATGCGACATTATCTGTAATATAGGTTTTAGTCATCAAATTGTGATCTGGTGTTGTACTGGTGAATATACACAGGACCGAAGGTCAAGACCATTTTATGTTATTCGTTATTTTCATAACAATGAATGTAACAGATATGAAGTATTTAATTTAAAACAGATTTACAAATTCTTTGAACTATCCAAAGATATTGGTTATAAGAATGCTGGGGAATATATTGACAAACAAACTAAATTAATAAATGAACAATTAAAAATTTCAAAGGATTTTGAATGAAACCTTCAGTCAGTGCTATAAAAGAGAACATAAAATTTGTTCGTGATTTTATGGATAAAGAAAATATCAAATATGATATTACATTCCAAAATCCCACCAGTTTTATGTGTGATGTGCGAGGATATTCAGTTACTTTTTGTGTACATATTGAATTAGAGAAGTATTTTGAAATTCGTAATTCAAAAATAAAATACAGAATTGGAAGGTGGAACGGTTGTCCAGGACCATTTTTTGAGTTCACCACAAACAGAAGATGGGAAAGCATCTATTTTTTACAAACCATAAAACATCTCGGCATAGAAGAAGGAGTTAAGTTTTTTGAGAAATTATCTAAACGAAAAGAGATGATTTCAGCAATAAAAGAGGATTTTGAATAATGTTAGAAACAATTAAGAGGGCATTTAATATGGGAATTTATGGAAAAATTCAAAAGATAACAGACTGGTTAGACCAAAAATATAACATTACTAACTGTTGGGTAAATTTTTCATACACAGTTAAGAGTTTTCCAAAAGACTTTAGGGAGACGTGTTATTATATTGGACTAAAAGATGAGGACACCATTTTTGCCATTAATTACAAATTCACAAATGGAAAACAGTATACATTGGTCGCATTATCCCCACCAATGGATGAAAAATGTAAGACTGACGATTATAGTGTAATTTTCAAGCGAAACTATTGGCAGTACCAAAGTAGATGGTTTGAAACATTTGATGAAAATCTTTATATAAAAGAAAAGAATCCCCATAAGAAGGTGGAAGAACAGATTGAAAATATCTTTATTCATTTACAGAATTTTTGCCAAACCATAGAATTACTGACAAAACAGCTCAAAGCCATGCCAACATTACAGAAAATTGAAACAGATTTCACGAAAACAACAGAAGAAGTGTAAATTTTTGTAAACATTGGTGTTTGTAAACTTCTTTTTACACAAAAATGTAAGAAAATGGTTGACGAACTGCGTAGAATAAACTATATTTACTATGTAAACGAAATTGAGCCATTAACAACAACAAGAGAGGTAAACTATGGCAAAGAACAACAACAACACCAAGATTTCCACCATCAACGCTGAAACTCGCACTCACTACGAACCGCTCCCCATCACCGACGAGGAACACGCAGATATCCAGGCTCGTCTGATGAAGCATGGTCTTTGTATCAAGCAGGGTAAGAAGCATGCCCGTGTGTATCGTTTCAAGGGTTGGAAGAATAAGAAGATGGTAACTAGCCCGGACTTCGTCTATGTTATCCAGGCGGATGACTACCGTGCTAACCCGGATGGTGTGATTGCCGAATGTGTTGCGAAGTCCGAACAGGTCTTTACGAAGAAGACCAAGAAGGTCAAGAATGCGGAATATGAACGCAACATGTTCAAGGTAGAAGAAAAGCTGCTCATGGAACACGGCATCAAGATGCAGTGGAAGGTTTCAAAGCATGCGATTTTCAAGCAGGTGGCTCACATTTGTACAGACCGAAAGGTTCTTGAGGTTCTTGACGAATACGCAAAGAATAACGGTCCATTTGTAACGAACCATCTCCGTGCCACGAAGGACGGAAAGCACCTGGAAATTTTCCGCAAGCTGGTCCGTATCTTTGAAGAATTTGAAAAGGATGTTCCTGATTACGATTGGCACTCCTTCCGCTATATCACCAAGAATGGCAAGGTAGTGTGTGCCTACTCTACTGTGGACATGACAAAGATTAAGAATGTGGCATTTGCCCGTGGTATCAATGACAAGTTTGATTTCAACCTGAACATCAACAACTATGTGAACGATGTTCTCGGAATCACGAAGTAAATCCTGCATGCCGGGTTTGGGCGAACTAACTCGCCCATTCCCATTTTTTATTTTCAACTCAGGAAGATAAATAATGTTTAAGAAGAAAATGTGTTTATGTGGAGGATTAAATGGCACGTGATGTTGAACGATTGGATCCGCTCTATGAATACCTGAAGCAAGTTCATAAGCAGAATTTCCCTGATTGGCGATTTATGCAGTTCATGAAGAATTTTATGGATTGGTATGGTGCAGATCCATTTTATATGGAAGATGACAAGGTATATGACCGAGTGGAAAAATTTCTTCAGCATTTGAAAGTACAAAATAATTTTGTAAAGAAAATTTAATTTGACAAACCATAAAGAAAAAACTATATTAACATAAAACATTTTAACTAATGAGGTAAAAATATGATTTACGAAAAAGGTCAGGAACCAACAAACATTATTGAAAATTTTGAAGATTGGACTCTTGATGACCCAAATCCAGGCCGTCAGGAATTCTTTGCCGAAGTCATGTCGGCTCTTGAAAACAACGAATCCGGTTACGCATCATTCTCAGTTGGTGTTCCAATGGACCGTGGTGTTGGTGGCTATTTCACTAACACTCTGGCACTAGACCAGATCAATTTGCCCCGTATTGCTACTGCGGATTTTGCCACACAAACTATCAAATTCCACGATGAAGAAGTGGATGAAGAATTTATGAAGGAAAATCCTGATTACGAACCAATTACTGCGGATAGAGCATTTGCGATTTTCGTACACGAAGCATGCCACTTCCTCCATTTCTCCCGTGATGGTGGCGAATTTACTAGCCCATTGATGAAGGGCAAGGTTTACACTATGAATGAACTAATTCATAGTCCAAAAGTCAGACGAGAAGCAGAATTTGAAGCTGGCTATCGTTCTGTAAAGTATAATGCTATGCTCCGTCTTTACCCAGAGGGTGACCGCACTATTCTTGAAACTAATCTCCACAATATGATGAATTACGATAAACCAAATCAGTCCCGTGAATGGTTTGACAAATATCGTAAGATTGTAGAACCCTGGCTCAAGGACGCCAAGGACGAAAATGGTGATTACATCATTGACGATAAGGGCGAAATCGTTAAGTCAGGCGAAATTGCGGAAGAACATAAGAAAGATTACGAAAATTTCTTTGATGGTTTGTTCGCAAAGGTAGAAAAGTTTACTGAATGGGCTGATCCAAAACACGAAATCAAGGGTGTTATGGATTACGAACTTCCCGAAGTAGTCAAGCCTGACCAGGATGTGGAAAAAGAAAAGGCCATTAAGTTGCTCCGTTC
>Ga0247608_10003510_pt1 | contig 18244 bp, 18 predicted proteins | sample 176DNAGHGlowgp2_FD_193490 | JGI IMG/M metagenome (GOLD analysis project Ga0247608, IMG submission 193490) | Sheep rumen microbial communities from Palmerston North, Manawatu-Wanganui, New Zealand - 1766 DNA GHGlow gp2 | ecosystem: Host-associated > Mammals > Digestive system > Stomach > Rumen ... | reverse complement strand
ATGAAGTGAACCCCGTTTTTGACACTTTAAAAAAACAGGACTTTGATATAAAATAACATCTCAAGAAAGTGAGGTGTTATTTTTATGGGCAAAGCATATTCTAATGAATTAAAAAATAAAATAATAAATGAATATCTATCAGGTGAATGTGGAGGTAGTAAAATTATAGCTAAAAAATATAATATATCGTTTCATACTATAGATACCTGGATAGCTAAATATAAAAGACAAGGTAATTTAGATAATGATATTAATCATACTAGAGGAAGAAAAAAAGAAAAAGATATAGACTATAAAGAAAGATATGAAATATTAAAAAAATACCAAGCCTTCCTAAAGGCACAACGAGAGAAAAAGTAACATTTATAAATTTATATATAAATAAATATAAACTTTCTAATATGTGTGCTGTTTTAGAAATAAGTAGAAGGACTTATTACAAATATAGGAATGCTGATGATTCAGATTATATAGACTATTTAATGATTAAAAATGTATTTAATAAATCAAAGGGCACATATGGATATCGTAGGATAACTGAAGGCTTAAAGATTGAATATGGTGTAATATACAATCATAAAAAAGTAGCTAGAATAATGAAAAAGTATTATTTAAAACCAGAGTATATAAGAAGAATAAGGCCTAGTAATTATAAAAGAATTGAAGAAAATGTACAGCCTAATCTATTAAAAAGAAATTTTAATGCAGATAAACCAAATCAAAAGTGGACAACAGATATAACATATCTAATATTTCAAAATAAAAGATTATATTTATCTACTATTTTAGATTTATATGATAGAAAAGTTGTAGCATATAAAATATCAAAATTTAATAATATTCAATTGGTAGTTGATACATTAAATGAGGCAATTGTAAAAAGAAAAGATGTACATGGATTGATCATTCATAGTGATCAAGGATTCCAATATACATCCTTCGAATACAAATCCATTTGTAAATCTAATGGAATTACTATATCTATGAGCAGAAAAGGTACTCCAATAGATGATTCACCAATGGAAAGTTGGCATGGTATCCTTAAAAAAGAACCCTTGCATAACAATAATATCACATCTTTACAAGAATACCAAAAACTTGTAGAAGATTGGATATTATTTTACAACACAACTAGATTAAAGTCAAAAAAATAGGAGGTGATTATTAATCACTTCCTTTAAAAGTCCTTTTTTATTTTTGTGAACTATTTGGGGTTCACTTCATAATTACTTTTTCTTTTTTATTATTTCACATATTTTATCGACATTTTCTAAAGAAATATCAGCATACATTGGTAATGTTAAAATTCTATTAGAAATATCTTTAGCTATTGGTGTATCATTAGAATCATAACTATTCTTATAACAATCATAATCACTAACAAGTGGATAAAAGTATTTGCGACTATAAATATCATTATCTTCTAATAATTTAAATAACTCATCCCTATTCATATTATACTCATCTAAAACAACAATTGGAAAATATGAATAATTATGTTTTACATCTTGCATTATAATTGGAATTTTTATACCAACAGTATCTTTTAAATTATGAATATATCTTTCAAACACAATTTTTCTTTTCATAATTTCCTCATCTATGTGTCTTAAATTGCATAATCCCATAGCCGCTTGAAATTCATTCATTTTACAATTCATACCTGGCATAGATACATGTTCTGGGTCAACAATACCAAAATTTTTCATTTCATATAGTTTTTGTTTCCAATCACTATTTTTATATACTAAAGCACCACCTTCTATAGTGTTAAACACCTTAGTAGCATGAAAACTAAGCATTGAAATATCACCATAATCAACAATTGATTCATTTTTATAATAAACACCAAATGCATGTGCCGCATCATATATAACTTTTAGATTATGTTTATCAGCTATTTCTTGAATTCTTTCAACATAACAAGGATTTCCATAAACATGAACTGCCACTATAGCACTAGTTTTATCTGTTATTAAATCCTCAATTTTATCAGCATCTATTGTGTAATTATCTTTTCTGATATCACAAAATACTGGTGTTAACCCATTTTGAACTATTGCATGCGTAGTAGATGCAAATGTAAATGGTGTAGTTATAACTTCACCAGTTAATCTTAATAATTTAATAGCATTATATAATGCCATATGACCATTACTAAATAAAGTTACATTATTAGCATTCAAATATTTGTGCAATTCTCTTTCTAAAGTTTTATGCTTAGTACCATCATTAGTTAACCATTTAGTTTCAAATAAATCTTTAATTTCTTCACAGTATTCTTCATAAGTTGGCATAGAAGATTGTGTTACTAATATTTTGCCCATATTATTACTTCCTTAACTGTTTAACAAATTTTTTTTCTAAATCTAATATATTTTTTGTTCTGTCTTTTATTTTCCTACATGGAATGCCAACATTCATAGTATATTCATCAACATCTTTATTTACTAAACTCATTGCTCCAACAGAAGCACCATCACCGATTTTTACATTTGGTAAAACAGTACAGCCAGTACCAATTAATGTATGTTTACCCACATAAACTAAACCACCCGTTACATTTCTAACCTCATCTGAAACAGTTGGATTAGTCATAAACTCGCCGGAATAATCATCGCTTGCTGCATATATAGCACTTCGTGACGAAACACCAGAAAAATCATTTAGTATTACACCAAAATCTCCTGCAAAAACATAAACTCCTGCAGCAATATGAACGTAATTTCCTATTTTAATTCTACCACTTAATATACAAAAATCATCAATCCTAACATTACTTCCTATATGTATATTAGAAGCACCATATATCTTAGCATTTCTACTAATTAATACATTATCACCATATGAGCCTAACCCCAATTTTTTTAATTCTTCCTCATTATAAAAACTGCTCATACATTTTCTCTCCTTCATAATTAGTTATTATTATAAAAAAATTCTTTCCACAATTCAAGTATTACTTCACCAGAAATATGTTTTCTAGCATATTCATAACAGTTATTTTTTTCCTGCTCATTTAATAATCTAGAAAATTCATCATATGAACAACAAATATCTTGTGTTTTAAACACTGGTATATCTTGATATTCATTTATACCTTTATAAAGAATACCATATTTATTCAGATAAAGCTTTTTACCCAAATACAATAATTTATAAATGTTAGCAAGCCCAGCTGAGTGCTTGTAATCGAAAATAGCTATATCTATTCCAGATAAAAATTTAAGATATTCCTTATCACTCATAAGCTCATCGATAATGACAATATTAGTTTTAGCAAAATTATCATTAGCGTATTTTTTGACTTTTTCTATATATTTTTTAGATCCACCATAAGATAAAACAAGATTAATAACTATATTTTCATTATTAATTTTTTTTAGTTTTTTCATTATTTCTATATGATTAATGAAATCATATCCACAATGGCCAATCAACACATTTATTTTGTCATCATTTTTTTCAATATTACAATACCTATCATAGCATTGCTTAAAGTTCTTTTCATAACCATATGGCAAATGATATGCTTTAACTTTTGATGGCAATAATTTGTATGCCTGTTTTTGATCATACTCGAATCCATAACCAAATCCATAAATATTTCTAAGTAGCATAATACGCAATCTAAGTTTTAATTGTTTATATAAAAACCTTAATTTTTTTCTATGGTAGCCATATATATCATGTCCCCAAAGAAGCCAAATAAACTTTTTTCTTGCCTCCTTTTTTATTTTTAATAATTCAAAAAAACTAAAATTCATTGCATGTATAAAAATATAATCGTAATTTTCAAATTCTTCATTTATAGCATCAACCATATTTTGATTATAATATATATTATTTTTTGTATTCAAATTTAATATACACTTTTCATGAGTAACAAAAGTATTATATTTACTCAAATCTAATTCATTATTGATTAAGTCTATTAATTCATCTGTAAAATATGGGGATGTTTGCACTAAAATATGTAAATACTTTTTCATAATACTCTCCTAATCATGCATTTTAATTTCCATAAAAAATGACTTATATAACTACCAATATATTTAAAAAACACACTTAATATTATTAATATTATTGGCATATTAGTGTAAGTTTTAAATATTTTATTTTTTTTAAAATCCATTTTCTTTTTATTTAATATAGAAACAAAATAATAATTTGCAATCAATCGATTTTTATATGAATAAAAATTAAATCTATTATTATTTGGAAAAGTAGTTTTTTCTAATTTAACATAAAAATCTAAAGAATGTACAAAATCATCAAAGATTTCTATTTTTCGTTCTGGCTTTTCAAACCACCTATAACAACTCATAACTTCATCTAAAATATAAATATTACCAAATGAAGTTATAAAGCAAAAAATTGTTCTATCACCTACTAAAGGATCAATTTTATAAATACATGAGCAATCACTATCCTTATAGCAGTTTTTAGTCATTAATGAGTTGCATTGAAAAAACATTTTACCAGCTTCCACATCTTTTTTTCTATATACTCGGCGATGATTTCTTGACCAATTTTCATATGTTTGAATAAATTTGCCATCTATATCAACAACATTTTGTCTATGTGCCACACCAATATAATTAGAATTGGCTTCTAAAAAATCAACTTGTTTTTGCAATTTATTTTCATCTATCCAATAATCATCACCTTCTAAAAAAGCAACATATTTACCACTGCTTTTTTTTAAAAGATTATAAAAATTTCTAGTTGCGCCAAGATTTGTCTTGTTATTATATATTTTAAAATTATCATACTTTTTATATTCCTCTAGTATCTTTGAAGTCATATCAGGTGAGCAATCATTACCGATTAAAACCTCATATTTAAAATCAGTTTTTTGCATTAGTATACTATCCAATGCTTGTTTTATAAACTTCTCTTGATTATATGTAATTACAATAACACTAACAACTATATCATCCATTATATCACCATCATAAATTTTTTTTGATTTTTTCTACATTACCAGTATCTATTATTATACCATTATCTTTATTAATTTGTTCACTACATCCACCCGTATCATAGCAAATAACTTTAGTACCACAAGCTATAGCCTCCAAATTAACTGTTGGATAATTATCTTCATATGTTGGATTAACAAAAACATCAGCTCTTGTATATAAAACTGCTAATTCATACTGATTATCTGTTCTTTCTATGCAAACTATATTGTTTGAAATATTCTTTTTTTGTTTTTTACTTATTCCAACTAATACTATTTTATAGTCCTTATCTAATAATTTTGATAATTTTATAAAATCTTTTAATCCTTTTCTATCTTCCCAAATACTTGCTACACCCAATACTATTTTTTTATCATTTGGAATACCATATTTTTCTATAACCTTGTCATCTATAGTTGGTCTAAAAATATTTTTATCTATCTCATTATTAATAGTTATAATTTCATATTTACTCATAAATGATTGTTTAACTAAATTATTTAACCAATCAGATGGAGTTATAATAGTTAAATTTTTTAAAGATGTAAAATATTTTTTCTTTAAAAGATATTCCTTTTTAGAATTATCAAAAACTAAACTAGTAGGATACCTTTTTTTATTTGGACAGTTATAACATTGTTTTTTCCATTTACCACATTTTGCTAATGTAAAATATGGACAATGACCAGTAAATGGCCAGCAATCATGAAATGTCCATTTTATTTCTCCCTCAAACTCATTCTTTAAATATTTAAATAATACTGGATAATTCAAATAATAACCATGTATATTATGTAAATGAATTATGTCAGGATTTTCTCTTCTCAAAATTCTAACAATTTTTTTAGTTTTAAAATAAGAACCATGATGACCTTGCGTATCAAATATTGTAGTCAATATAACATGGAGCCAGAAAGAAAAGAATCCGCCAACCTTTACACAGTTTAAATCTTTATATCCTTTTCTTCTTCCATATATACATAATGTTTGATATCCCTCTTTATTAGCTTTACGTGCAATATCGCCCATTATCTTACCAGTGGAACCATTACATACTGTATTAATTTGAATTATTTTAATTTTTTTAGATAAATACGTTTCCTTAAATACTTTTCTTTTATTTATAACCTTTATTCTTTCAATAAAAGTTTGAATAATTCTAATGCAGTTAGTTAAAAAAGGAAGTTTTCTTTTATTATTTTTTAAAACATTATAACTGTCTTTGAAGTTTTTATAGTATCCTTTCAAACCATTGGTACTAGCCCCACCACTTCTCATATAAACAAAGTAATCATCTATATATTTGAGTTTAACATTATTATTAATAATTCTTAACATAAAATCTAAATCAGCGGCTATCCTATATTTAGTATTAAAGTTTCCATATTTTTCATATACCTCTTTTTTTAAATATAAAGTTGGATGTGGCATATGCCATCCTAAATACCTAGATACTTTTTTAGACTTTAATAATCGATATGGTTTTTGCAAATTTTCATCTAACATTAATAAATTTGAATATACTCCACCGTTATCATCTATATTTTTAATTACATTTTTAAATACATTTTCATGAGCAAGTATATCATCTGAATTAATAATACCAATAATATCACCTGTAGCCATTTTTATTCCTTTATTCATTGCATCATAAAGGCCCTTATCTTTTTCAGATATCACAACAAGTTTATCCTTGAACTTATCTTTATATGAATTAACTATATCTAAAGTATTATCTTTACTTTTCCCATCTATTATTAAATATTCATAATTAGCATAAGTTTGCTGTAAGACAGATTCCAATGTATCTTTTATAGTATTAGCTGAATTGTAACATACTGTTATTATTGATATTTTCATATACTTACTCCCTGTATCAATTTTATCACAAAACAAAAGGAATAAAAAGCTTATTCCCTACTAATTTTATTTTTTATTAATCCAATCAAATATTTAAATGATTTATTTTGATTAAATAGTATACTAACAATCACAAAATATATTATTGCTACAATTGATCCTTTAAATAAAATAGTTATTATATTAGTATCCAAATTAATATATCTATATAATATATAATTAATTATAAAAACTACTAATAATGTCATCCCATACTTTGCTTGTTCAAAAAAGTATTCAAATGCAGATTTATTAAATATGCTTTTGATTAACAACAATGGTCTAAATATAAATCCAACAGTTAAATAACTTACTAATGTGCCAAGTATTACACCTGAAAGTCCAATATAATAACCTAAAACTATTGATACTGCCAAATTGACTATAGCTTGAATAATTGCCACATATCTATCAGCCTTATAATGTCCAGATGCCATTTTCAATGAATTTAGCGATATATGATTACTATAAAAATAGAAATTAAGTGCAATTACTATCGAAAGTTTAAAACTAACTAAATAATCCTTACCTGCCCAAAGCCTAATAAATGGATTAAATAAAAATATTAATTCTAACGTTATTAAACCACTTATTAAAAAACATATAAATGTACTTATTTTAAATACATTTTCCTGAACATCTTGCTTTTCAATTGCCATAACATTACCAAAACTAGCTGTAACTCCATTATAAATTGCATTTATTAAAGTTTTCATAACCCCAACAATGGCCAAATAATTAGAGTATATACCAGTTAAAGTAATATCAATTGCTGATATTATTATATTATCAGTACCATTAAGTAAATAATCACCAATTCTACTAATAAACATATTCTTAACATTTTGTGTTATAGTATTAATAGTTTGCTTATCTACTTTTTGATTTTTAGAAAAATCTATATTTTTATACAACTTAGTTATATAAATATTATTAATAAGATTTCTTAAAAAGTTAGTAATAAGCATTACCAATAAATAATACATAAAACTTTTTACTTTAATGAGAACAACTATTTGCAATACATACATTACCACAGTGAATAATAGTTGATTCCAAAATAATTTATATTCATGCTGATCAGCTGTTATTAAAGGTCCTTTATATGTTAATAAATAACTAAATACGGTATTTACTAAATATACTAAATAGTATAAATATAAACTACCACCAGTATACCCTTTAGAAATAATTGGTAATATTGGTAATAATAACAAGCCAATAACCAAAATAACTATAGCTATAATCCTATACATTTTTTTATACAAAGTCATAAGGCAACTTACTTTTTCATAATCACCTTCAGCAAGTGGTTTATACAAGCTAAAACTTATTGCTGTGCCTATGCCCAACTCAGTTAATGATAACATTGATAATATATTAGTAAACAATCCATCAAGTCCTAACATTTCTTTACCAAGATATCTTATAAAGAATGTTCTAGTAACAAAGGTTAAAATAGTAGTTACTAATAACTGTAATATATTAAAAAATACATTATAACTAGAATTTTTTAATCGTGAGTTATTCATATTACCACTCCTAATATAATTTTACCACATAATAAAAGGAATAAAAAGTTATTCCTTATTTATTTTTGCTTTCTGCTTTTAATATACTAAGTTCTTGGGCTAAATCCGTTATTTTTTCCTGATGCTTAGCTATTTTTTTACTAAAATTAAAATTCAATATTACTAAAAATACAATGGCTCCTGTTAATAATAACGTTGGTGCATATGCAATATTTAATTGTTCAGCTACCCAATCAATTGAATATGGAAATATAGAAAGAACTAACATTACAATAGATGCTAATATCCAACAAAAACTTGCCTTAACACTTAATTGGCCTTTTCTAATTGAGTATAATATATAAAGGATAACTATTATAGATAGAATAATAAAATATATATTTTTCATTTACTTCACCTTTTTCTTTCCAATATTCTTAATTAACATAATTATGCATGTATAAAACTGTTCAATCATATACTTCATCGGCTTTAATATACCTGAGTGCATTGATACACCATTTTCACGTATACGCATTTTAACAGGTACTTCTTTTATTTTATACCCTTGTAATAACATGTCAATAACTAAATTAGCATCAGGATATTCAGGATAACCACCAATTTTAGAATACTTTTCAATTACTCTCCTATTTAAACATTGAAAACCTGATAAAGGGTCAACTATTTTTTGATGACAAAATACTTTAATCATAAATTCAAACATCTTTGTTCCGACTCTTCTAAAGAATGGACAAGGATAGCCTAAATCTTTCAAATATCTTGAACCTATAACTATATCAACATTAGATTTTATCATCTCTTTGTATAGTTTTTCAGCTTCTTTAGCTATATGCTGACCATCCGCATCCATCTGTATAACATAATCATAGTTATTATAATATGCATACTTTAAACCAGTTTGAACTGCCATTGCATATCTCATATTAATAACATTTGTAATACACTTAATACCATTCTTTTCTACTATTCTTCTAGTATTATCTTTTGAACAATCATCTATTACTAATATATCAGCATAATTAATATCTTTTCTTATTTCATTAAGAACTTTTTGAATGTTTTCTTCCTCATTATAAGCCGGAATTATAATTAAAACTTTATCTTTTGATTTCATCTTTATCACTTCGTTTCTTTTTGCTCATCATAAGAATCAATAAACATAATAGCATTGCAGGGTATGTAGGATAAACATACCTATCTATAATTGCACCAGCAAATACATTGAACATCGCATTTGTAAAATGCATCATGCTTATCAAAGATGTAATAAAATAGTTAGTATCTTTTAATATAATGTATTTAATGAATGTATAAATAAATATTGGCAATGCAAATAATGTTAATATTTTATACAAGTATAAACAAATTTCACCATGCATCATCATTATTTCAGTCAGCTTTGAATTGTTTGGAGTTTTTGATGCATAATTATCCATCAACCCATTTGAATAAAATCCTAAAGTGGCAACATTTGTTTCAAATGGATAAGTTCCATTACTAAAGTTTTCACCATAAACATGCCTAAAATTATTTAACGATGAACGATAACCATTACTAAAATCTCTTTCCTGGATATCAGATATAGCTAAATAATTATAATAATATGATCTAAAAACATATGTAGGATGTTTAAAATAATTTTTAAATAAAAAGCCTAATGTTTCTAAAGAGGTAATATTCCTATCAGATGATATTAAAACTTCATTAGTAACTAAATCTCCATTATGTTCTCTTAAATCATATACTAACAAATGATCACACCAATGCTTTTTATCACTCTGTCTAATATCTAAAATCTTCTTTTTTTCCTTTTCACTAATTTTTAATTTCTTAATATATTTAACATTACAATATTCCTCTTTAGGAATTGAATAATAATACACATTCATTCCACTAAGTATACTATTAGTCATAAAGGAATCATTTATATCATTAGCAGATTTTTTTGTATTTTGCTCCAAAAGTCTATTCCAAGAGAAAATTGATATTAACATGAATACTAAACATATCAAAACAGTAGACATCTTTTTTCCAAACATTTTCCAACTCTTGAAATGTATGCCACTACAAATAGCAGAAATAATTAAACCTATATAGAAAGCAGGAGCAAAAGGTTGTTTAATAAACCATGTCATTATTCCCAATAGTACAAAAGCAATATTTAGAAAGATTATCTTCTTTTTTGCTTGTTTATAATCTAATCTATACCATTTAAATAACAAAAATATTGTGATTAAATAAAATGTCGGCATAACAGACTCAGTTAAAAAAGTATGTGAATATCCAATAATTAAAGTATTAAAAGGTACTAATAAAACAAATAGAATAATGTAAGTCAGTCTGTTTTGTACTTCATTTTTCTTCATGAATCTCTGCAATAAATATCCAATCAATAATACAAGTATCAAATAATAGATATAAGCCCCAGTTAAAACGCCTTTAGGCGTATCGCCAAACAATAGTATCCAGGAAGCACCAATCAAAGGGAATCCAAATCCTCTAACAGTTTGCCAATGACTTATACCAATATCTCCTAAAATTATTTTAGACATAGTATAATAATGCTTACTATCTGGAAAAAAAACCATTTTATAATAAAAGAATAGTGATGCACTACTAATAATTAATAATAGCAATAATCCAATATTAAAATAATTTTTCAAACTAAGTTTTTTAAAATAACTCTTACACTTTTCCATATGCAAAGAAACATTTTTAATTAAAACATTTCTTTGCCCTTTTTTTCTAGTCTTAGAATTATTATTTTTTTTAGTCTTATTGTTTGCTATATTTTTATTTTTTTTCATTCTTATCACTCGCTTTAAAACATTCATCAAAATACTTTTCAAATTTTTTGCATATCTTTACCCAAGACCAATTCTGAATTTGCTTAATATTTTCTTTTCTTATTTCATCAATAGAATCATAATTATTTATGAATTCTTTTATAGTTTCTTTTAAACATTCTTTACTTCTTTCTTTTAATATATATTTACTTTGCTTTTTCCCCAATACGTCTGGTACAATACCTACCCTAGTAGAAATAACAGGTACTCCACAAGCCATAGCTTCAAGAACAGGATTTGGTGTACCTTCACACTTAGAAGTACAAACTAACACATCAATATTTGAATAATAATCTACCATCTTATCATGTGGAATCATTCTAACCTGTCGATCAGCAAAATACTCTGCTATCTTATATCCTTCTTCCTGCAAGTCCTTAATAGCAGGTTTAAGTATTGTATTTGCACCTTTGAAATCTTCTATTTCATCCTTCCAAGCACTATTTCCTACCCAACCAATTTTTAAAGTTCTATCTTTAATATTTTTAAATCTTACCTCATTTTTTGGATAAAACTCATCTAGATTAACACCATCAGTAATAACACATTTTGGTTTATTTATTATATCTAGGTCTTTATATATATCATTCAAAATATTTGAACACACATAGTAATTAGAATAGTTATTAAAAATAGCTTGTGTCTTTTGAAAATCATCTTCTAAAAACAAATGGTCATAAACGCAAGTAGAAACAATTTTACTATTTAAATATTCATCTTCAAAATATTGTAAAGATGGAATTCCTAAAACACGCAAATACCATTGAAATTTTTCTTCCTTATATAACAATAAATCTTCTCTCCAAAAGAAATGAATCAGATCACAATCACTGGCATATATAATTCCACGAACCATATTATTATTCAAATAGCTTAAGGGAATTATCTTAAATTCATACTTTTTAATGTTCTTCTTAATACTGTTAGCAATATTAGCAAATGCCCAATCATCTGCATCAACTATCAAAGCTATTTTTTTCATTTCTACACATCCTTTTTGCGTTTTCTTCTTAATCTACCTATAAGTCTACGAATAATCCTCTTTTTAGAATTCTTATTAATTAATTCAAGAAGTTCATTATCTTTTTTAATAAAATTATCAATTAGTATTTGTTTTTCCATTTCTAATTCTTCTATTTGCATTTTAGAAGACTTAAATAATCGATTGTACTTTATTTCGATTTCTTTTATTTTTGATAAAGTTTCATCTCTAATACTACCGTCTTCATCCATTCGAACTTCATTTTTTAATTCTTCAAATAGTTTAATATCTTCTTGATTCATGTTATTCACCATCCAAATTCCACGATTTAGATAAATATTCAATTCTATCATTTATTTTTTTCACGTGTTTTTTAGTTAAATTGTATTCTTTTGAATAATAATCATAAAGTTTCTGTAATTCATGCAAGTGCTTTTCATGATCCATAGTACTACTTACATTATTACCATGCAATCTGTAATAATTTATAGATTTATCAATATAACTAATATTGCCTTTTGCCATTATGTCAACATATATTAGCCAATCACCAGCTTGATGATATTCACCAGCACGCTTCAAAATATCTTTATAATCACCATTTTTGATAATACAACTTGATACATTTGCAATAGTATTATTTAAAAAACTATAATTATTTATTTCATCTATTCCACTATTTACATAATCATTATTCCAATGCCCACTATGCTGAATATCTATTTCAGGTTTAATACTCTTAATTGTTATGAATCCATCAACATCAATAAATGCAGTATCACAATAACTAATCATTATGCTACTATCACTTTTTATTGGAAAAACTAAATCTTTCAACAATGTTTTTTCACAATAATCATCAGCTTCAGCTATCCAAATATAATCACCTGTTGCATTTTCAAATCCTTTTTGCCATTGTTTAAAGGCAGATCCACTGTTTTCTTTATTATATATAGTTTTTACATTAACATAATCCTTAATATTATCAACTATTTCATCTAGTATCTCTATTGAATTATCCTTTGATTTATCGTCTAGAATTATAAGTTCATATATTTTATAATCCTGATTCAAAATGCTATATATTCTCTGATACATAAACCTTGCATAATTATAATTAGGAATAACCACGCTAATTTTAATACTATCATTTTTTAATCTACTTTGATATTTTGCCTTCTCAATCACATTCCTTAAACCAATCTTTTTAGGAATAACTGGCTTTTTAAAAAATTTATAAGCAATATTATAAACACTTATCAATCCACTGGCTAAAATATAATGATTTGTACACACTAATCTAAATAAGTTTTTATAATATAGTTGATGTTTCTTACCACTAGATGCTAAAAAATTCCAAAAATAATGATTCTTCCTAATATCATATTTTGAAGACAATTCATTATATTTCTTTAATACTTTTATTCTACGAACACTACTCTTTATCTTTGGTATTACATATATTAATAAAACTATTATTTGATTATATACTATTGCATCCTTTAATTTTTCATACTGTTCATTATTCTTAATTCTATCAAGTGTTGTATCAACACCATAGAATATATCAAATCTCTTATCAGAAAAACCTGAATTTTGTATTGAGCCACCACGTTGAACGTAATAATAATAAACTTTATCTACATATGATATTAACTTAGCATTCACTAAAGCTGGTATAACTACAGCTATATCTTCATTAACTTTTCCTTCTGCAAACTCATATTTACTTATCAAATCTTTTTTAAATAACTTATTACATGCACTAGCAGCAAGTCCACTATTTACAATGTTCAGCAAATTAAATTTAGTTCCTGTATAACATTTAGAAATTTGTTCAACCTTTTTTTCTTCATATACTACCTTCATATCGCAGATAGCTATTTCACTTCTATTTTCTTTTATAGACGTATATAGTTTTTCATAAAAATCTAAATCTATATAATCATCTGAATCAATGAATCCAATATACTTACCTGTTGATTCTTTTATACCAACATTTCTAGCATGTGATAATCCGCCATTCTTTTTATTTTTAATTAGTTTAATTCTCTTATCTTTTTTTTCATATTCCTTTAAGATTTCTAAAGTATTATCAGTAGAACAATCTTCTACTAATATTATTTCTAAGTTTTTATATGTCTGATTTAATATTGAATCTAAACACTTAGAAACATATTTTGAAACATTATAACATGGTACTATAACTGATATTAGTTCTTTTTGCATATACTCTTCACCTTATTTCTGCTCTTACATAAAAAATTGTAAATTACACCTTTCTTTGCTGTAATTAATTCTTTATTTAATTCTTCTATTTTTCTTTTGTATTGATTTTCCAAATCTTCCATCTGCCAATCTGAGACTTGTTGTTTCCACTTAATTAGTGATTCCACATTTTTCTTTAAATAAATTTTTTGTTTAACAAAATAATTATAATAATCATCCTTTAAACCACTATTCTTTTTGTAATCTATTGCCTTATTAGTAATAAAATCATTAATATTATCCATTAATTTTTGTCTAATTATTAAATGTTGTTCCTTATTAATAGGATTAATTATTATATCATCTTTCACCCCATTTAATATTTCATCAGCTGTTGTAGTATCAAATAAATCATAAAATTCACTTACACGATTTACGCTATCTAGATCATCATCTTTTATAAATAAAACTGGTGTCCCTAGAGCAACTGTTGGAAGTGCAGCATGTAATCTAGAAGTCACTACCAAAGAAGCACTTTGATATTTTTTTAATATTTTTTCTACATTATTAAATCTTTTCTCATATGATAATTTTATATTAGTCTTTTTATCTAAACGATGTGAAACTTCTATAATCTCTTTATCAGTTATTACTTTTAGATAATCAATAATTTCATCATCAACATCAACAGCATAGATAACATTTTTCTTTTCAATATTCTTATATTTTTCTAGTGTAAGTGTTAAACAGCCAGAAAAATAATTATCAACACCTAAATCATTTAAATACTTGGCAATCAACGAATCTCTTAAACCAATAGGTTGATGCTGTTTTAAGTATTCCACAAAATATCCATTCAAATAATCTGGACACTTATTTAAAAGATGATCTGTAAAATGAGCAGATATAATAATTGGATTAATAAATATTGATGGAGGAAAACTCAATATATCATGAATATACCATCCACTTAAGATAGTATTGACAATCTCCCCATCATCTGAAACAAATTCATTTAAATGTTCTCTTTCTATGTAGTAATCTATTTTAGGTAATAGTCTTGATGCAGCATAGCTTTGAATGTCATCACCAATATTTTCAGTTTCTCTATAAACGATTATTCCAAACTTTTTCATGCACTACACCTACATCTCTTTTATTAACAACTCCAAAGATTTTAATCTTTCTTTTTCTCTAAATAATTTACTTAATCTAGCATTTTTCTTTTTCATACTTGATCCTTCCTTATGGAATACTTCCAAACTAGGATCATATAAACTAATTAAATTATCTTTTACTACCCTTTGATATAAGAATTCTTCTTCATGAAATAAGAATGTTTCATTATAGAAAGGATAAATATATTTTTTAATATATTTATCACTAAATATTATTGCACATCCATGAAGAGCTACGCCAGTTTCTTTCTTCTTTCCATTTACTGGTTTAACTGGTCTTTTAAATATATGTTTAACTTTTAAATATATATTTAGTAATGCAGTTTTAAAAGAACTACTGTAAATATTAATAAGTTTATTACATTTCTTTATTTCTTCTTCTACCTGTTTCTTAGTTTTAAATACTGGAAATGGATTTACTGAATCACCTGTTGGTGAAGTAATACTAGGACCCAACATATCAAAACTATACTCTTTATAATCATCTTCGATTTTTTCTAAAAAATCTTTTTGAGTAATAAACACATCGTTGTTTATAACTATATAAAATTTAGATTTATACTTTTTCTTAGCATTTTCTATTCCTCTATTATTAGCTTTAGCAAAGCCATAGTTTTTATCTAATAGAACTATATCCTTAGTAAAAGTATTAATTAATTTAATTTCTTTATTACTTAATGTATTATTATCAACAACTATAAAATGTGTATCTTTATTATCAAGTTTTTTTAAGTTTATTAAACATTCTATAGTTTCATCTATATTGTTGTAATGTAATATTATAAAACTAAACATATTAAATTTCCTCAGCAAATCTTTTTTCTAATTTATCAAATACTTTATAACATAATACCAGTATTATTAATCCAATTCCCAATAATATAAATAAGTTTAATAATTGTGGTACTTGGTGCTGATAGAATATATCTCGATATCCATTTATTAGATGAGCCATTGGATTTAACTTAAATATCCATAAGAACCATCCACTAAATGTTTCTGTTGAATATAATACTGGTGTTGCATAGAAAGCCATATTAAGTATAAATATGACAATGTATTCAACATCTTTTATATAAACATTAATTGCGCTTAGCAAAAATGCAAAAGCCAAGGTTATTATATATTGAATCAATATTAATAATGGTAAAAATACTAAATGCCAAGATATTCCAACACCACCCACAAGTACAAAAATCAAAATAATCACACAACTTATTAAAAAATTAATCATTCCTGATGTAACTATTGATATTGGTAATATTTCTCTTGGAAAATACACTTTTTGAATCAAATTTGAATTAGCTAATATTGTTGTTGTACTATTTGATATTGAAGTAATAAACCAAGTCCATGGAATAATACCACATATCAAGAATATTAAATAATTATCAGTTTTAACTCTCATAATGTATGGAAATACTATTGCATAAACTAATACTTGAAGAAGTGGATTGATAAAGCTCCATAAAACTCCTAAAAAAGATGCTTTGTATTTACCACGAATATCTTTCTTAACATTAGTCTTTAATAATTCTCTATATTGATATAATTCTTTAAATAATTTCATGTTATTCACACTCCTTTAAATAAGCATCAATAACTTTATCGCATTTACCATCCATCGCTACTTCACCATTATTTATCCAAATTCCTCTATCGCAAAGTTTTTTAATTGGACCTAAACTATGTGAAACAATAACAATAGTTATATCACTTTTAGCAAGTTCCTCTAACTTAGCAAAACATTTATCTTGGAAGTGTTGATCACCTACTGCTAGTATTTCATCTATTAAAAGAATATCTGCTTCAACATTAATAGCTACACTAAATGCAAGTCTCATATACATACCACTTGAATATGTTCTAATTGGCGAATCAATATATTCTCCAAGTTCAGAAAATTCAATTATATCATCTAGTTTTTTATCGATATCAGCTTTAGTTAAACCAAATATAGAAGCATTAAAATAAATATTTTCTCTTCCTGTAAAGTCAGGATGGAATCCTGCACCAAGTTCAAGAAGCGAAGTTAATTTACCATAGGTATTAACTTTACCGTTATTAGGATAAATAATCTTAGTCATCAACTTTAGTAATGTTGATTTACCACTACCATTTACTCCTATTAAAGCAACAGTCTCACCCTTTTTAATTTCTAAGTTTATATTCTTCAAAACAGTTCTAATTTCAGGTTTATTCTTCCATCCACGAACTATTTTTTCCTTTAATGTATTTGGTTTATCAGAATATAATTTAAATGTCTTAGTCATATTCTTAACTTCTATCGCAATATCAGTTTTTTTCATAGTAGACCTCCCTACCCCTAATTAAAATTATAACATAAAAAAGCGACATAGCTCAAGCAATATGCCACTTTTTTCTACTTATTTTTTATTATTATTCAACTGTTACACTCTTTGCTAAATTCTTAGGTTTATCTATATCACATCCTTTTTTAAGTGCAACATAATAAGCTATCATTTGTAGTGGTGCTACTGTAAGTATTGGTTGTAGTTTTGGATGTATTTCTGGAATAATAACTTTATTATCATAACTAACATCAACTGTTCCTACATATATAGGTACTGCACCTCTTGATATAACTTCTTCTAGATTAGAAATAGTT
>Ga0247608_10003509_pt1 | contig 18248 bp, 13 predicted proteins | sample 176DNAGHGlowgp2_FD_193490 | JGI IMG/M metagenome (GOLD analysis project Ga0247608, IMG submission 193490) | Sheep rumen microbial communities from Palmerston North, Manawatu-Wanganui, New Zealand - 1766 DNA GHGlow gp2 | ecosystem: Host-associated > Mammals > Digestive system > Stomach > Rumen ... | reverse complement strand
CAATTTCCCGCAGGATTTTTTTGCCCTCGCCCATTGCGTTTTCCCCGAATATGTGTTATAACCGGGCAGTGCCCGGCTCCGTTTTATCTCCCCGGCAATTTCCCGCAGGACTTTTTTGCCCTCGCCCATTGCGTTTTCCCCGAATATGTGTTATAACCGGGCAGTGCCCGGCTCCGTTTTATCTCCCCGGCAATTTCCCGCAGGATTTTTTGCCCTCGCCCATTGCGTTTTCCCCGAATATGTGTTATAATATAAGCTGTAAGGAAATGCAATGCTGATTTTCAGCCGTACCAGAAAGGAGGCGTGCTTCCCGCAATCAGGGAATGCACGGGATCAATATGCACGAGATCGGAGCAATGGTTTCGCCGGATACATATTTCGGCTGCAATGTCTTCAATGAAAGCGTTATGCGCAGCTGCCTGCCGAAAAAGGTCTACGAGGCAGTCATGTGTACCAAAAAAATGGGTACCCCCCTCCCCCGCGATGCCGCAGATGTGGTCGCGGCGGCGATGAAGGACTGGGCGGTCTCAAAAGGCTGCACCCACTATACCCATTGGTTCCAGCCAATGACCGGTGTCACGGCAGAAAAGCACGATGCCTTCCTGACCCCTGCGGGCAGCGGCGTTATCCTCGATTTCTCCGGCAAGGAGCTCATCAAGGGCGAGCCGGATGCATCCTCGTTCCCCTCGGGCGGACTGCGCGCAACCTTTGAGGCGCGCGGCTATACCGCATGGGATCCGACCTCGGATGCGTTCATCAAGGATCGCACGCTCTGTATCCCGACCGGCTTCGTCTCCTACAACGGCGAGGTGCTCGATAAAAAAACACCGCTGCTGCGTTCAATGGAAGCCGTCAGCCGCGCCTGTGTCCGGATGCTGCGGCTGTTCGGCAATACAACCGTTCAGCGCGTCATGACCGCAGTCGGGCCGGAGCAGGAGTATTTTCTCATTGACAAGGAAAGCTATGACGCCAGAGAGGATCTGATCCTCACAGGCAGAACGCTCTTCGGCGGGATGCCCCCGAAGGGCGAGGAAATGGATGACCACTACTTCGGCAACCTGACACAGCGGGTTTCCGATTTTATGCGCGAGCTCGATGCAGAGCTCTGGAAGCTCGGCATCTATGCAAAAACCGAACACAATGAAGTCGCACCGGCACAGCATGAGCTTGCCCCGGTCTATACGACCTCCAATATCGCAGCAGACCACAACCAGCTCACCATGGAGCTGATGAAGAAAACCGCGCTGAAGCACGGACTGGTCTGCCTGCTGCACGAAAAGCCCTTTGCCGGCATCAGCGGCTCGGGCAAGCACAACAACTGGTCTGTCGCGACCGATGACGGGCAGAATCTGCTCGATCCGGGCGACACGCCGCAGGACAACATGATCTTCCTTCTGACGCTCTGTGCGATTCTCAAGGGCGTGAAGGAATATGCACCGCTGCTGCGCCTTTCCTCGGCATCTGCCGGAAATGACTGCCGGCTCGGCGGCAACGAGGCGCCCCCGACTGTGATCTCGGTCTTCATCGGCGACGATCTCCAGCAGGTGCTTGATGCAATTGAACAGGGCAAACCGCTCGGCGGCAACGGCAAGGTCCGCTTCAACCTCGGCGTCGATGCGATGCCGCAGTTCCGCAAGGATTCGACCGACCGCAACCGCACCTCGCCGATGGCTTTTACCGGAAACAAGTTTGAATTCCGGATGCTCGGCTCTGCGGATTCGATCTCCTGCTTCAATTTTGTTATGAACACTATTTTTGCCTCGGAGATCACGGAATTCTGCGATGAGCTTGAAAAGGCGGAAAATTTCACCGACGCGCTGCATGATCTGCTTGTGCGGACAATCCGCGAAAACAAGGATATCATCTTCAACGGCAACGGCTACGGCGACGCCTGGTTTGATGAATGCAAGCGCAGAGGACTGCCGAACTATCCCTCAACGGTCGAATCGCTGATGCAGTATGACCGCGATGAATTCGTGAAGATTTTTGAGCAGCAGAATGTGCTTTCCCGTGCGGAGATTACCTCCCGCAAGGAGATTCTGCTTGATAATTACAGCAAAACCGTCGCAATTGAAGCGAGAACCATGCTGGATATGGCGCGGAAAAAGATTCTGCCGGTCTGCATTTCGTACACCAAGCAGCTCTGCGACGCAATCGACGTCAAGAGCCGGATGTCCCCGATGCTGAACATCAGCTCAGCCGTCGAGGATGCCCTTGCAGCGGAAATCAGCGACCTGACGGCGGGACTTTATGACGCGATCGAGGATCTGCGCGAGAGCCTTGCAAGTGCTTCCGGCATTCAGCCGGTCGATGAACGCGCTGCCGCTTACCGCAAAAATGTCATCCCGGCAATGGAGCGCCTGCGCACAACTGCCGATGCGCTTGAAGTGCTGATCCCGCAGGATCAGTGGCCCTTCCCGGGTTATTCCGAGATTCTGTATAATATCTGACAAAGCTGCCGGAGAGGACAAGTCGCTTGCAAACAGATAAACTGAGCACCGCTGTTCCGGCGCTGCTTGCATGGTTTTCGGAGAATGCCCGCGATCTGCCGTGGCGGCGCGACAAAGAGCCGTATCATGTATGGCTTTCGGAGATTATGCTCCAGCAGACCAGAGTGGAAGCGGTCAGACCTTATTACCTGCGCTTTCTCGAAAAGCTGCCGGATATCCGGTCGCTTGCGGAATGCGAGCCGGATGTGCTGATGAAGCTCTGGGAGGGGCTCGGTTATTACAGCCGCGCCCGGAATCTGCAAAAGGCTGCGCAGCAGATCATTGCGGCGTATCAGGGTGAATTTCCGCGTACCTACAATGAAATTCTGGCGCTTCCCGGTATCGGCGATTACACCGCCGGTGCCGTTGCCTCCATCTGCTTCGATCTGCCTGAGCCCGCTGTTGACGGCAATGTGCTCCGCGTGATGACACGGCTGTATGCCGATTCGCGCTGCACCGATCTGCCGGCTGTGAAAAAGGATATCCGTGAAACGCTGCGAACCGGATACACCGATTATGCAGACGGACGCTGCGGCATGCTCACGCAGGCAATCATGGAGCTCGGCGCGACGGTGTGCATCCCGAACGGCACACCGCACTGCGGGGCTTGTCCGCTGCGGGAATGCTGTGCGGCAAATGCTGAGGGCAATGTGCAGGATTATCCTGTCAGGAAAGAGAAAAAAGCGCGCAGACACGAGGATTATACCGTTTATATTTTACAGTGCGGCGAGGAAATCGCCGTGCGGAAGCGCCCTGCGGAGGGACTGCTTGCCGGACTCTGGGAGCTGCCGCATCTCGACGGCGCCCGCGATGCACAGACTGCGGTGCGCGATGCGGAGCAGTGGCATACCGGCGCCGCGGAGCTGCTTTCCGTCCGGAAGCGGAAGCATATTTTCACGCATATCGAGTGGCACATGACCTGCGTACACCTGACCGTCACGAAAAAGCCCGCGTGCTTTACATGGGTGACGGCAGCACAGCTCGCTGAGGATACTGCCCTTCCGACGGCCTTCCGCATCTGTCTTCCTGAGAAAGAGCCTGATATCTTATGATTTATTTTATAAACAGAAAGGATGAAGCATCATGACCTACAAAGAGGAATTCATCAAATTCATGACAGAATGCGGCGTGCTGACTTTCGGCGAATTTACGCTGAAATCCGGCAGAAAAGCACCGTATTTCATCAACACCGGAAACTATAAAACCGGCAAACAGCTTTGCCGGCTCGGTGAATATTATGCAGCGTGTATGCAGGAGCACGGGCTGAAGGCAGATGTACTCTTCGGACCGGCATACAAGGGCATACCGCTCGCAGCGGCGGCATCAATCGCACTGTGGAAGAATCACGGCATTGAGGTCGGCTATGCCTATGACCGCAAGGAGGTCAAGGATCACGGCGAGGGCGGCATGATCGTCGGCTCGAAGCTCGAAGACGGCACAAAGGTTGTGCTGATTGAGGATGTCATGACCTCCGGCAAGGCGCTGCGCGAGGTCTATCCGAAGCTGAAATCCGTCGCAGATGTGGAGATTTCCGGCATGATTATCACGGTTGACCGGCAGGAAAAGGGACTCCTGAGCGATCAGTCCGCTGTGCAGGAGGTCAAGGCGGAATTCGGCATTGACGTTTACTCGATCGTGACGGTCAATGATATCATCGCCGCGATTGAAAACGGCGTCGTGGACGGCAAGGACTATCTGCCGCAGATGCTGGCATACCGCGAGCAGTACGGTGTCAACACGCCCTAATCCGCAAACCAAAACGGGGAAGGGAGCATAAGCGTTCCTTTCCCCGTCAGTCTGTCGAGAAACTTCATTAAGAATCATTTTTGAAGTTTTGATCAAACTTTTTCAAAAGTTTGCGGGGTCAAGGGGCAGCGCCCCTTGCCGTGCTCCGCAGAGCACGGAATTCTCCTATTTGCGTTTAAAAGCGCTAAAGATGGGGGCTTGGGGGAAGGAAAACAAGAGTTTTCCTTCCCCCATTTATCCATAACATATTCTTCTTTTTCAGTATCTGTATTTTGAAGAGAAGGACTTTATCGACAGTCTGACGGGGAAAGGAACATAAGCGTTCCTTTCCCCGTGTTTTTATCGCATCAGCGCATCAAGCTCAGTCAGCGTCAGACCGCGAACCAGCGAATGTGTCTCATTATCGTCGATGATATACCCGCCGATTCCGAGCCGGCGGATTGCCGTAAAGAAATCGGTGTCGCCGATGACATCACCCTTTGTCCGGCTGTAAAGCAGCAGCCGCCATTCCGCAACCGGCGCGCCCTCCGCCTGATAACGGTTCTGCGGCGCTTTTGGCAGAATCGTATCGACGCCCTCGTTCAGTGCGAATACACCGAACCGAACGCCGTCCGGACGCACATAAAAACGCGGTGCTGCGACATATGCCGCAGTCCAGTCAATTTCCGGTCTGTTTCCGATATAGGGACTTTCCATATTCCGTTCCTCCTTATACATTTGTAATACGATCCGGCTTGCGTGCGGGCGGTGCAGGGAGCGCCTCTGCGGGATAGCCGAGAATGCAGTGACCGATGCCCTCCCAGTCGCCTTCGATGCCCCATGCGGCAAGCAGCGCTTTGCCTTCATCCGATTCAAATTCTTCCTTTGCGCGGTGTATCCAGCAGCTTCCGAGCCCGAGTGTATGCGCGGCAAGCATGAGATTCCCCATGACCAGACTGCCGTCATAAACTGCGGTCGGGCAGCTCTTGTCCGCAAGCACGATCATCAGGGCAGGCGCGCCGTAAAACGGATCAAAGCCCGCGTCCCAGCCGCCGATTTCCCGGTTCATTTCCGAAAGGCGGCCGCGCAGTGCAGGGTCAGTGACAATGACAATGCGTGCAGCCTGCTTATTCCTGCCGCTTGCAGCATACAGTCCGGCTTCGGCGATCTGATCGAGCAGCGTGCGCGGTACGGCGTCCGGCTTATAGGCACGGCAGCTTCTGCGGGCTTTCATGGCATTCAGAATTTCGTTCATGGCGGAATCCTCCTTTTATTGTTATGATGCTGATATCAGAATGACAGGCTACCCTGTCATAATCATCGCGGTCACATAAAGAGCGGTAAGAATCAGCGGAATTACAATGAAAACAATGCGGTTTCGCTGCTGTTCCGCCTGTTCAGCTGCCTGAATCTGCGGAAGCGCGATGCATGAAAGCTGCGGAAATCTCCGCAGATACTGCACCGGAATCACCTTCTCCGGCTCGAATGAAAACGGATACATCGCCTGCCTGCTGGTCAGGGGTGTCGGGGGATATTCGACCTTGTAATCCTTCCCGTTCACATGATACAGAACCGTACAGACGAAGCGGGCCTTGCGAATCCATGCATCCTCGCGAAGCTGATCGGGACGCGGAATCTCATGCACATAAGCGATGATGCCCTCTGCGGTTTCTCCGTGCTGTTTGATGTAACCGATAAGCCGCGGACGCAGCAGCGCCCAGATACACAGCAGATCAAGGATCAGAACGATCAGCCCGATGCATATTCTGATTGTGATTCCGACAGCAGATTCAAAGGTATCTTTCGGAATAATCCGAAGTACACCCAGAGCCCCGATCAATGACCCGATCACTGCACCGAATACGATCCAGATGAGGATCATTCTGAACGGGTTGTTTTTCAATCGCATCAACTCCCTTTGTCCCCATGCAGCTTCTGTATTTCATTATAACATAGAATGCCCAAAAGTGCAATGGGAGAGAATGAAAAAAGTCCGCAGAGAAACTGCCGGGAAGCAAAACCGGAGCCATGCACAACGCATCACTCCGGTTCCGATTTTGGTATTCTGTTGATGTTCGGTTCCTTCGGGGGAATACCGCTTATTTGTATGTGGTACGGAAATACGCACGTTTTCCGTCGCCGCTGAAGAACAGATATCCGTGGTTAAACTGAGACGGGTCTGACAAATACAAATCGACTGCTGCCTTAACGCTGTCGGTGACCTGACTTGAGAAGGTGCCGAGTTCGATCAACTTCTGAAGCCCGGGGAACTGCCCCTTCTGCATCAGAACCTCATAGATCGTATTCGGAAACAGCGGAGAATTGACACGGTTCATAATCGTCTCAATAATCAGTGCCTTTTCCTCGACCGGTACCCAGTCAGCGCCGTATTCATGCGCCAGAACATTGCAAAGCATATAGTATTCGTTCTGCGTTACGGTGATTGCCTTGCCGGTTTTCGCTGCGGCGGTCGTAGTAACGACGGGCGCTGCTGTCGTCGTGACTGTGGAAGCGGTAGTTGAAGCGGTCGATGCCGTTGTGAAAACCGTTGTTGTCACGGTTGTTGCAGCGGTCAGAACGGTTGTCACGGCAGACGGTTCGGCAGAATAGCCGAGCGGCTGTGCCGGAATCACCGGTTCGGTCAGTACATCGGTCAGCGCTGAGGATTCGGTTGTTTCCGTGATTTCGGTTTCCGCTGCGGTTGCGGTTTCGGTCGTTTCGGTTGTCTCAGCAATCAGTGTGGTTTCTGTCTGTTCAGCGGATGAATCAGAAGAAGCGGCAGTGAGGGTCGGCGCCGCCCAAACGGCGCTTGCAGCAGATTCTGCGGTAATCTCCTGAATCAGCGGAAGCTGAACGGTACTGGCTGCGGACATCTCCCTGCCCTTTGCGGCAGTTCCCCCTATCAGTCCGGCAGTCATCACGCAGAACAGAGCTGCTGCGACTTTCACTTTTCTCATCAGCTCATCCTTTCCTGTGGAATCTGAATCGGATACTCTCTCTGAGTATCACTTTCATCATAGCATATTTTGGAAAGGATTACAACTTGATAACACGATTTTCCATTTTGTAATCAAAATCATTGCGGTTAATCTGATTCCGGTTTGTATATTTTGCTGGTGTTCATTATACTGTTTGCAATAATCCGGATGAATAACACAATCCGGAATTGCTCAGGAAAGCGGGTAATTCCAGAGGCAGGGCAGATCGTCGAGCGCGAGGGTATCCGCACTCTGATAGACCTTATCCCACATTGTATACTCTGTGTAATCCTCCGTCGGCAGCGTGAGCTTCTGGATGAACTCGCCGCCCCATGTACCGAACCAGCTCCAGACTGCATTGTCGCGCTGCATCAGTTCCGGGTCGGGCATGACGCCGTTTTCGCTCAGTGCAATCAGCTTCCGTTCGCCGGACCATCCTGCGAGCTCGGTGAATTTGCTGCTCTGCGAAGAATAGCTGTGTGCCGGGGCATAGATGTCGAAGCCGACGATATCGACGGTATCGTCGCCCGGATACCATTCCGGATCCTGACCGTTCCAGACCCAGATCAGATTGTGCATACCGTGCTCGTTTACCATTTTATCGTAGACCTGATGCCAGAGCCAGAGGTAGGATTCCCTGTCGCAGTCGCCCCACCAGAACCAGCCGCCGGATGCCTCATGCAGCGGGCGCCAGAGAATCGGCACCTGCGCCTCCTTCAGCGGCTCCATCGCCTCGCAGATCGCGTCGATATCCGAAAGAAGCGCCGCCTTGCCGTCCTCATCTTTGCCCTGTGCAATGGCATCGAGGTCGATTGTCGCCGCTTCCTTGTAGAAGCCGGAGTACCACGGATGCTCGCTGTTGTTGATGAGATACTGCTTCGGTGCATTCCAGTGCCAGCACATCGTCACAATGCCGCCCTGATTGAGATAGAAGTCCTTTGCATAATTGACCGCCTCGCCGTTTCCGCCGCCGAACTCGACGCGGGAGGGCGTGTAGTCGATCATATCCAGTCCGAGAATCGCCGGATAATGCCCGGTCTCCTCGTTAATGAGAATCATCTCTCTGCCGTACTTGCCGCCGTCGCAGTACTGCCCGGTTATCGTATACTTGCCGTAGCAGTCGCAGAGGAAGCGGTACAGGCGCTTTGTGTTGTCAAACGCCTTGTCATCGCAGAGCGATGCCGTAACCTGATAAAGCTCGTCTGAAATCGGCTCGCCCGCAGTCACGGTAAGCTGATCGACAAAATACCAGCCCCATTCGGTGCCCGCCGCAATCTCGTGCGTGCCTGCCGTCAGATAGACGCCGTTCAGCGGGCTCTCTGAGAATTCCTTGCCCTGTTTTGTTGTGATCGAGCCGACGTTTTCGCCGTCAACGGTCACCGGATTGATCTTATCGGTATCGGCAAAGCCGGCGCAGGTGTTGAAGGAGAGATTGTATACGCCGTCTGCGGGAACCGGAACGGAGAAGATGACGGTATCCGCTTCTCCGGTAAAATTGCCGACGTAGCCGTTCCCCTGAAAGCCCGGGAATTCGACGTTTACCTCACTGACCTTGCCGGTGAATTTGCCGTCCTCCGCCTGCCCGACCCATGAAAAATCGGCAGGAACCTGAGACTGTGCAGCATTTTTCTTCGTAAGATCGAGGCTTTCATTGAATTCTGTCCGCTTGGTCGAATCCTGAAACTTTGCGATGTCATAGGCAGGTGCGGCATCCTTTTTCGCTCCGCAGCCCGCCGTGCAGAGCATTGCGGTGCTCAGTGCGGCAAGCGCCGCGGCGCTGCGTGTGATTTTCTGTGCTTTCATAGTCTTTCCTCCAAATCAAATAAAAAATGGGAATTTTTGCATTTGTGCGCCTTTTTTCACTGCTCCTTCGGCTGGTAGAATCTGCCGCTGAGCTTTTGTGTTTTGACCTCATTGATAAATGCTGCGGGGTCGGTCTCACGGATGATCTGAATGACCCGCCCGGACTCCGCCGCAGAGACAACGGAATAGACAATGCTCTGCTCGCCGTGCTCATAGGAGCCCTCTCCCTTAAAAACTGTCGCGCTGTGATTGCAGAGATTGTAAATCGCATTGCAGACGGCGACCGGTTTGGTCGTCACAATAAACAGCGTGCTCTGCTGGTACTTTTTATAGAGCAGCCGCTGTACCGCCGTGGATGCATACTGAAAAATGATGGAATACAGCGCTTTGTCCCAGCCGAACAGGAATCCCGCGGCGCAGAGTATCAGCACATTGAACCCCAGTATGATCCCGAAGGAATCCATGCCGCGCTTTTCCGAGAGAAAGATCGAGATGAAGTCCGTGCCGCCGGAGGTCGCGCCGGTATTGAGGCAGACTGCAATCGCAAATCCCTGAATGATGCCGCCGAACACGCTGATGAGCAGAATGTCCTGTGTAATGATCCGCTGCGGAATCAGATCCGTGAAAATACTGTTCAGCACGATCATCAGGCAGGAGAACAGTGTAAAATTTCTGCCGATAAAGCGGAAGCCGATATAAACCGGCACGGCATTGAGCAGAAGATTGATCGGGGTAAACGGCAGATTGATATGCAGCGCGGACGAAAACAGCCGCTGAATCAGGATGGTAAGCCCTGCGACACCGCCCGGATAAAGCTCGCCGGTATCGACAAAGGTTTTCTTGTTGATTGCCATGAGGAATGCCGCAAAGGTCACGGCAAATCCGGTCAGTATGGTTTTTCGCAAATTCTGCTTCATAAGCACGCTTCCTTTCCCCGTTTTATTCATTATACCACAGATTCTTGTTTAAGGCAACACCGCACAAAGCCCGCCTGACGGCCGGAGCCCGGCTGGCAGCTTGGCAGCGCATCTGCTTGCAGCTTTACCGTCATCTTGCACAGAAATTCCTTGCTGGGCGCCAGCCCAGCGGCGTCATTTCTATACAATCTGACGAAAAATCTGACGGGTCAAACTTGTTTGACCGTAAGCATCCTGCACCACCAGCTCTGTGCGGTGTTGCCTTAATGCAATTGTCTTTTGCTTCGCGGCAGTTTCCCCCCCGAAAGGTTTTTCATTCCGTTCCCATTGCGTTTTTGAGCTTTATATGCTATAATTATAGAAAAACCTCATGCAGAGAGGAGGCGCATATATGCAGCAAAGAACCGTCGGCATCATGGCACACGTCGATTCCGGCAAAACAACGCTCGCTGAGGCGCTGCTATACCGCACCGGCGAAATCCGCAGGCTCGGCAGGGTCGATCACGGGGATTCGTGGCTCGATACCAACGACATCGAACGCAGCCGCGGCATCACGATTTTCTCCTCGCAGGCAAGGCTGACCGTCGGCGAAACCGTCTTTACGCTGCTCGATACGCCGGGCCATGTGGATTTTGCAGCCGAAACCGAGCGCATTATGCAGGTACTCGACTGTGCCGTACTGGTCATCAGCGGAACGGACGGCGTACAGAGCCACACACGAACGCTGTGGTCGCTGCTGGAGCGCGCCGGTGTACCGGTCATCCTGTTCGTCAATAAAATGGATCTCTCTGACCGCACGGAAACTGCGCTGTTACAGGAATTACAGGGGCGGCTCTCCGCGGGCTGCGTACAGTTCGATACCGATTTTGACACGCTGTGCGAACAGGCGGCGGGATGCAGCGAAGCGCTGATGACTGCGTATTTCGATGACGGCACGCTCTCGGAGAAAATGCTGCGGGATGCCGTCGCAGAGCGCGTGCTGTTTCCGGTCTGCTTCGGCTCGGCACGCACGCTTCAGGGCACCGACAAGCTGCTCGGAATCCTCTCCGATTACGCGCCGGAACCGCCGCGTCTGCCGGAATTCGGCGCAAATGTATTCAAAATCTCAACCGACGCCAAGGGCGGACGGCTGACCTTTCTGAAAATTCGCGGCGGTACGCTGAAAAACCGCGCCGAACTGACCTATACCGGTGCGGATCACCGCGAATATACCGAAAAAATCACCGGAATCCGCTTTTATTCCGGTGCAAAATATACCGCAGAGGATGAAGCGGAAACAGGTGCGGTCTGTGCCGTAACAGGGCTGACGGCAGCATATGCGGGCATGGGGCTCGGCTGCTGCGGCGATGCCGGAAGCGCCTGCCTGACGCCGGTTATGCGCTATCAGGTCATCTTGCCGGAGCAGCTCTCGCCGCAGGCGGCACTCGAAGCATTCCGGCAGCTCGAAGCGGAGGATCCACAGCTTCATGTTGCATGGGAACCGCAGAACCGTGCGGTATATGTGCAGCTCATGGGCGAGGTGCAGCTTGAGGTGCTGACGCAGATTTTCCGCAGCCGTTTCGGTTATGAGATCGCATTTGACAGCGGCACCGTCACCTACCGCGAAACCGTCGCGGAACCGGTTGAGGGGGTCGGGCATTATGAACCGCTGCGGCACTATGCCGAGGTGCATCTGCTGCTCGAACCGCTTCCCGAGGGCAGCGGTCTGCAATTTGCATCGCAGTGCTCCGAGGATGTACTCGATCGCAACTGGCAGCGCCTGATTCTGACGCATTTACAGGAAAAAGAGCATATCGGCGTACTGACCGGCTCACCGATCACCGATATGAAAATCACGCTGGTCAGCGGAAGATCGCACATCAAGCACACCGAGGGCGGCGACTTCCGGCAGGCAACCTACCGCGCTGTCCGGCAGGGGCTTCGCTCGGCGGAATCCGTCCTGCTGGAGCCGTTTTACGATTTCACGCTCGAACTCCCGGCGGAGTGCGTCGGGCGTGCCATGACCGACTTGCAGCAGAAAAGCGCCGTATTTTTGCCGCCGGAGCTGCTCGGCGCCAATGCCGTCCTGACCGGAACCGCGCCGGTTTCGGAGCTGAACGGCTATGTGCAGGAGGTACTCAGCTATACAAAGGGACAGGGCGTTTTGCAGGTTTCGTTCAGCGGATACCGGAAATGCCATAATGCGGAGGAGGTCATCGCACGCATCGGCTACGATGCGGACAGCGACCTTGAAAACAGCGCAGATTCTGTATTCTGCGCACACGGAGCAGGCTATCTGGTCAACTGGGACGAGGTGCCGATGTATATGCATCTGCCGGCAATGCTGCCGCACCGCTTCGATTTTGATGAGGAGGAAGCAGCACCCGCGCAGCGTCCGCAGCACAGCGCACAGCCCGCCGGCGAGGATGAGCTCATGGCGATTTATGAGCGAACCTACGGCAAAATCCAGCGGGAGCCGCGCAAGGCAATGCGCAGAGACCGCCGCGAGGAAGCACAGCAGAACACAAAAGTCCGCGTAAAAGCGCCGCCGGAAAAGGAATATCTGCTCGTAGACGGCTACAATATCATCTTTGCATGGGATTCGCTGAAATCGCTCGCCGCAGATGACCTTTCTCATGCGCGGGACAGGCTGCTTGAAATCCTGCAAAATTATCAGGGCTATAAAAAATGCGAGGTCATTCTTGTATTTGATGCATACAAAATCAAGGGGCACGGCAGAGAGACCGAACAGCACGGCAATATCAGCGTGGTCTATACGAAGGAAGCCGAGACAGCCGATTCCTATATCGAGCGGGTCTCGAAGACGCTGCTGCCCGAAAACCGCGTCCGCGTTGCAACCTCGGACGGGCTCGAACAGCTCATTATCCTGGGGAACGGTGCCATGCGGATTTCGGCGCGGGAATTTCTCGCCGAGGTGCGTGCAGTCGAAGCGGAAATCCGCGATGTGATCGGCGGGCAATAACGAAAGGCAGGCGGATATGGAAGAACAGGTAAAACGGGTTCTGTATCACACGGAGCATACGGAATGCCTCACCTATTTTGAAATCAGCGGGAAATTTGACCCCGATCAGATCACTGCCTATCTGCGGATCGCGCCCGAACGCGTCCGGCGGATCGGCGACCCGCGCCCGAACGGCAAAACCGCCGAAACCGCAAGCTGGCGCTTCGGCAGCATCACGGACCGCAGCACCGATACCGCAAAGCAGATGATGGAGACCGTGCAGCCGCTGCTTGCAAAAGAAGCGCTGCTGCGGCAGATTAAGCTGCAATATGATGCAAGGCTCGTGCTCTGCGTCGTGCCGCTGGTGCGGTATGATGAGCCCGTGCCGGCGCTCGCACCATCGCTCTCCGTCATGCGCTTCTGCCTCGAAACCGGCACCGAACTGGTCATCAACCTCTACGTCAGCTGCCCCGATCATCTGACCGGAGAGGGATAAATCAAACGAAAGGAACAACCGGAACTATGAAACAGGTAACGCTCAAGATTAAGCCGGAAAGGCGGCTCAGTCATATCAACCGTGAAATCTACGGTCATTTTTCCGAGCATCTCGGCAGATGCATCTACAACGGGCTCTATGTCGGGGAGCATTCCCCCATACCGAACCGGAACGGCGTCCGCACAGACATCATCGAAGCGCTCAGGCGAATCCGGATTCCCGTCCTGCGCTGGCCGGGCGGCTGCTTTGCAGACGAATATCACTGGAAGGACGGCATCGGAGAGAAGAGCCTGCGCAAGAAAATGGTCAATACGAACTGGGGCGGCGTCACCGAGGACAACAGCTTCGGCACGCACGAATTCATGAATCTCTGCGAGGAGCTCGGCTGCGAGCCCTATATCGCCGGAAATGTCGGCAGCGGAACTGTCCGGGAGCTCGCAGAGTGGGTGGAGTATATGACCTTTGACGGCGAATCCCCGATGGCGGATCTGCGGCGCAAAAACGGCAGGGAACAGCCGTGGAAGCTGAAATATCTCGGCATCGGCAACGAAAACTGGGGCTGCGGCGGCAATATGCGCCCCGAATACTATTCCGATCTCTATAAGCAGTACCAGACATTCTGCAAGAATTACTCCGGCAATACGCTGTATAAGGTTGCGTGCGGGCCGAGCGGCGAAGACTACAACTGGATGCGCGTGCTGCTCGAAAACGTCAAGCCGTGGCACACGAATGCCGTTTCGCTGCACTATTACACCGTCCCGACCGGCGATTGGTCGCACAAGGGCGCTGCAACCGTCTTTTCCGATGACGAATATTACAGCACGATTTCCGGAACGCTCTTTATGGATGAGATTCTTACAAAGCACACCGCAATCATGGACGAGCTCGACCCCGGGAACAAAATCGGGCTGATCGTAGACGAATGGGGCTGCTGGTATGATGTCGAGGAGGGCACGCACCCGGGCTTCCTCTATCAGCAGAATACGATGCGCGATGCCATTGTCGCGGCAATCAACCTCAACCTGTTCAATGCGCACAGCCGCCGCGTCGTCATGGCAAACATCGCACAGACGGTCAATGTGCTTCAGGCGATTATCCTGACCGAAGGCGAGCGGATGCTGCTGACCCCGACCTACCATGTGTTCGATCTGTTCAAGGAGCATCAGGATGCCGAATGCATGGAAAGCGAGCTGAACGGATTTGACCGCAGCGGTACGCCGATGATAAGCTGCTCCGTCTCCGAAAAGGACGGCGCACTGCTCATCACCGTGTCCAATGCCGATCTCACCGAAGAGGCAGAGCTGACGGTCGATCTCGGCGGATTCCCCGCTGCGCAGGCTGAGGGCATGATGCTGACTGCGCCCGATCCGCGGGCATTCAACTCCTTCGACGAGCCGGAGCGGGTAAAGCCCGTTCCATGCAGTGCAGTCCTCAGCGGCGGCACCGCAGCGATCCGGCTGCCTGCGTGTTCGGTTGTCTCCCTGAGACTGCGCCGGTCATGACACAGCCCTGCAAAAAATGTCTGCTGGCAGAGCTTGCCGCGACTGACTTCACGCAAAGTCTGCTCGCCTATATCCAGTCGGTGCCGGAGGAAAACCGCGTCGATGCGGAGACCTATCAGCGCAGACTGGCACAGTGCAAAGCCTGTGAATCGCTCGTCAGCGGCATCTGTACGCAATGCGGCTGCTTTGCAGAGCTCCGCGCACTGAAACCGCACCAGCGCTGTGCGGCACCCGAACGGAAATGGTAGGCGCACAGAATCAGCTTCATCAGAAAGGAATATACCGATGCTGCATCTAATCATCGGAGGGGCAGGCTGCGGGAAATCCGCGCTGCTCATCCGGCAGATCCGGAATGCCGCCGAACAGGGCGCGGCTGTCCGGACCTTTGTGCCGGAGCAGTTTGCATTTACATATGATACCAAGCTGTACGGTGCGCTCGGCGCCGCCGGATTCAACAGCATCCGTACGGGCAGCTTCCGCAGCCTGACCGCAGAACTGCTGGAAGCATTTTCCGAATCTCCGCGTGATGCGGCGGACGATGTGACAAAAACCGTCATTCTGCACCGCCTGCTCGCGCAGCTTTCGCAGGGTCATGTCCTGCGCTTTTACGGCAGGCAGGCGGAAAAACCGGCGTTTCTCGCTGAGATGACTGCCCAGCTTACCGAGCTGATGCAATCCGGCAGCACACCGGAGCAGCTTTTGCAGGCATCGGCAGATACCGAGGGTGTGCTCTCGGAAAAGCTCTATGATATTGCGCGTATTTACGCGGATTATCTGTCAGAGCTCGAACGCCGCGGGCTGCGCGATGTGCTCTGCGACCCGATGAACGCCGCTGCTTTCGCTGATGGCTCCGCATATCTGAGCGGACAGCATATTTTCCTCGATGAGTTTGAATCCTTCACCGGCGACCAGTATGCGATGCTGCAAATCATGCTGCGGGATGCCGCAGAGGTCTGGATTGCACTGCGCACCGATGACCCGGACGCGCCCGACTACACCCGTTTTGATGCGGTGAATCAGACCGCAAGGCGGCTCCGGCGGATTGCGAAGGAGCAGAACCTCGAAACAGAAACCTTGCTCTGCTCGGAGCAGCACCGCTTTCACGACCCTTCCCTTGCGCACCTGAGCCGCTATCTGTTCACGCAGGAAATGCCTGCGTTTCAGGGCATTCCGGCGGTCACGCTGACCGAAGCGCGCGACGTTACGCTCGAAGCGGAGTATACCGCCGCACAGATCCGGAAGCTCATGCAGCAGGGCGTGCGCTGCGCCGATATCATGGTCGTGATGCACGATCCCGCGCAGTACGGTTCTCTGCTTGAGGCGGCTTTTCAGCGCTATCAGATCCCGTTTTTCATGGATCTGCGCCGTTCGGTGCTGCATACGGCAGTCATGAAGCTGCCGCTCTGTCTGCTTTCGCTGATGCAGCGTACAACGACAGAGCAGATTTTGCTGCTGCTGAAAACGCAGCTCTCCCCGCTCCATCCGGCAGAAGCGGCGTTTCTCGAAAATTACGCCTATATCTGGGATATTGAGGGCGAGCAGTGGGAGCATATTTTTGCAAAGGAGACCGATCCCGACGCAAAAGCGGAGACAATCCGCATGAAGCTGATGCCGGCAATTCTGCGGATGCGGAAGGCGGCACGCAGAGAAGGCATCACGGGCGCTGCGCTCTGCGAAGCACTCTACCGCTGCATGGACGAGACCGGTGTGCCGCTGCGCGTCGGCGGGCTTGCGTCGCATCTGAATGAGCAGGGCGATGTCGAAGGCGGAAGAGCACTGCGCCGGCTCTGGAACCGGTTTACCGAGCTGCTGGATGCGCTCCATGAGGCGCTGACCGACACCCCGCTGACGCCGCAGCAGCTTGCCGAGCTCATGACGGCGGTTCTGCGCTCCAATCAGATTCCCGTCCCGCCGCAGACGCTGGATGCCGTCACGGTACAGAGCGCGGCAGCGGCGCGGTACAATGAGCCAAAGGTTGTGTTTGTCCTCGGCGTCAATGACGGGCAGTTTCCCGCCGATATTCAGCAAAGCGGATTTTTCACCGAGCAGGAGCGTGCGCTTCTGGAGGAATGCGGCGTCGCGCTTTCCCGCTCGGTACGCGACCTCTGCGCCGATGAGCGGCTGATCGTATACAAAACGCTCTCTGCTCCCTCAGAGCAGCTCCGGCTCAGCTATGCGCTGGCAAGCGAAAGCGGCGAGCGCATGGCGCCGTCCTCGCTGACAGAGGACATCCGGAAGCTGCTTCCCGGTATCCGGACCTGCTATGCCGACAGCATGGGAACCGCTTTTTATGTCTCGACAAAGGCTGCGGCATATTACAGTTTTGTGCAGGATTACACCGTCTCTCCGCAGGAGCGTGCTTCTGTCCGCGCCATGCTGGAGGAGATTCCGGAGGAAGCGGAGCGCCTGACAAGGCTGCGGCAGTCCGCCGACCCGGAGCGCCTGCGCATTCAGAACAGGAAACTGATGCGCCGCCTGATCGGCGACCGGCTCACCATGTCCGCAACGCAGATCGAAAATGCAGTAAAATGCCCGTTTATGGGATTCTGCGCCGACAATCTGAAGCTGCTCCCGCGCAGAAAACAGAACCTCAATCAGCTTTCCGGCGGCAATCTGGTGCATTACTGCATGGAGCGCCTGTTCACGGAGCATCCTGACCGTGCGGATTTCCTCGCGATGACAACAGAAGATCTGCGGGCACACGCGAAACGCTGTGCCGATGATTTCCTGCAAAACGAGCTGGGCGGCGGCGCAGGCAGACCTGCACGGTTTCTTCAGCAGTTTTCCCGCATGACAGACCGGATGACCGCGCTGCTGCTGCATACGCAGGCGGAGATGCGGCAGTCGGCATTCAGCCCCGATGCCTGCGAGCTCGTGATCGGCACCGTCGCCGGGGAGAGCGGCACCGCGCCGTTCCGCTTGCAGCTTCCCGAGGGCATCACGCTCTACTTAAACGGCAAAATCGACCGCGTCGATGTGACCGAGCAGGACGGCAGACGCTATCTGCGCATTGTCGATTACAAAACCGGCGCAAAGGAATTCTTCCTCGGCGACATTTATTACGGACTCAATTTGCAGATGCTGCTGTACCTGTTCGCTCTGCTTGATGACACCGCATATTATCCGGATGCAGAAGCGGCAGGCGTACTGTATATGCCCTCCGGAATGCCGAAAAGCCGGGAGCGCGGCGATGCAGAGCCGGTCGCGGCGTATGTCAGCCGCTATTTCCGTATGAGCGGTACGGTGCTCTATGACCGCGGCATTCTCTCGAAAATGGAGCAGGAGATCGCCGGTGTGTATATTCCCGTGCAGCTCGCAAAGGACGATACCGGCAGCGATCAGCCCGCTCTGACCGCCGATTCGCAGGTTTTTACCGCAGAGCAGCTCAGCCGTCTGC
>Ga0247608_10003508_pt1 | contig 18250 bp, 15 predicted proteins | sample 176DNAGHGlowgp2_FD_193490 | JGI IMG/M metagenome (GOLD analysis project Ga0247608, IMG submission 193490) | Sheep rumen microbial communities from Palmerston North, Manawatu-Wanganui, New Zealand - 1766 DNA GHGlow gp2 | ecosystem: Host-associated > Mammals > Digestive system > Stomach > Rumen ... | reverse complement strand
CCCTGTCCCATGCGGAGATCACCGCCATAAAAAAGGCCAGTAAAAAGCTTGGCGACTGGCGGCTGGAGGGCTGTACCATGTATGTGACCCTTGAACCCTGCCAGATGTGTGCCGGAGCCATAATCCAGTCCCGGATAGACCGGGTGGTCATAGGCGCCATGAACCCCAAGGCCGGCTGTGCCGGTTCTATCCTCAATCTGCTCCAGATGAAGGAATTCAATCACCGCTGTGAAATGGAAAAGGGAGTTCTTGAGGAGGAGTGCTCCGCCTTGCTTAAGGATTTTTTCTCAGGACTCAGATCCTGATCATGGCGGGGTAATATACAGTCTTTTCATAAATCCCGAATTGTAGTATAATGTTTGACTGTGTGAAAGCGGGTACTACCGTTTTTATATATATTAAAAGGAGAAAGACACTTTTAATCGGCATCGTGAGAGGAGTAATTTATGAATCAGGTAGTAGACACAATCGCAAGTGTAAACGACGTCATTAACGGCATAGTCTGGGGATGGCCGGCGCTTATTCTGCTCGGTGCAGTAGGCATCATCATGACATGCCTTACCAAGTTTTTCCAGGTGACGCATTTTAAGCACTGGATGGACAATACCATAGCGGCTATTTTTTCCGATTCCCATGTGACCGGCAAGACCAAGGACGCCAGCATTACCCAGTTCCAGTCTCTTTGTACCGCCCTTGCGGCTACGGTGGGAACAGGTAACATAGTGGGCGTGGCAGGTGCCATAGCTGCCGGAGGTCCCGGAGCAGTATTCTGGATGTGGCTCATAGCTTTCTTTGGTATGATGACCAACTATTCTGAGAACGTGCTGGGTATTCTGTATCGTCGTAAGGGAGAAAACGGTGAGTGGCACGGCGGCGCCATGTACTATCTGAGGGACGGTCTGGGTGCCAAGCCCGGAATGAAGACTGTGGGCTCCGTATTGGCTACGCTCTTTTCAGTTTTTTGTCTGCTGGCTTCTTTTGGCATAGGTAACATGAGCCAGGTTAATTCCATGGTATCAAATGTGGTAACTGCAGGAAGCAGTGTGGGACTTAATATCCCCCCCATCGCAGTGGGTATCTTCTTGTTCATTGCGGTTTCAGCCGTTATCCTCGGCGGACTTAAGAGAGTGGCGGCCACCACCGAAAAGCTGGTTCCCTTCATGGTCGTACTTTACTTTTTGGGAACCATCATTATAATCATCATGCATATTTCCATGATCCCCGAGATCTTTTCAGCCATTTTCAGGGGTGCCTTTTCCATTCAGGCTGCAGCGGGCGGCGGTTTCGGTTACGGACTGGCCCTTGCCATGAAGATGGGCTTCAAGCGTGGCGTGTTCTCAAATGAGGCAGGTCTTGGTTCATCGGTCATGGTGCATTCATCTTCAAATGTAAAAGAGCCCGTGCGTCAGGGTATGTGGGGTATCTTCGAGGTGTTTGCGGATACCATCATAGTATGTACCCTTACAGCTATTACCGTGCTTTCATCAGGCATGGTGGATCTGACTACCGGCGAACTGACAGAGCTGGGAGAGAGCGTGGGATCATCATCCTTTGTGAGCGCTGCATTTTCAAATGCTTTCGGACCTGCCGGCGCCATATTCGTCGCTCTGGCTATATTGCTTTTTGCTTATTCCACCGTACTTGGCTGGAGCCATTATGGATCCACTGCCTGCCATTATCTTATCGGAGAGAAGGGTATATGGCCTTACAGGATCATTTTTGTTATCATAGTTCTGGCAGGCTCGGTGATGACCGCACAGCTGGCATGGGACATCTCGGATACCTTTAACGGACTCATGATGCTTCCCAACCTTATCGGCGTGCTGGCTCTTTCACCCCTTGTGGCAAAGGCTACCAAGAACTACGTCGACCGCATCCTCAAGAATAAGAAGGATGTAAAGCCCATGTACTCCGTGATCCCTGAGATCCAGTCCATGCAGGAGAAGAATTGAGAGTGCAGCTGATGTCATTGAGAGTGCAGCTGATGTCATTCTGAGCGAAGCGAAGAATCCTGACAGATCGGGCATATCAATTAAAGCAAAATGATAGTGTAAAGTTAATCATGCCAAATTATAGAGGAGAAAACTATGGATCGACAAAACCTGACCCTGTTGACAGACCTTTACGAACTTACGATGATGCAGGGGTATTTCAAAAACGAAAACCAGAACAAGCGGGTAATCTTTGATATGTTCTACCGCACCAATCCCTTAGAAGGCGGTTATGCCATAATGGCAGGACTGGAGCAGGTGATCAAATATGTCAAGGAACTCCATTTCAGCGATCAGGATATCGAGTATCTTCGTTCACTCAATATTTTTGACGAGGATTTCCTGAAATGGGCAAAGGATTTTAAATTCACCGGCGACATTTATTCCATACCCGAGGGTACGGTGATATTCCCCAGAGAACCTTTGGTAAAGGTGATAGCGCCTATCATGGAAGCCCAGCTTCTGGAGACGGCTATCCTCAATATCATCAATCACCAGGCCCTCATCGCCACCAAGACCTCCAGGATATGTTTTGCCGCAAGGGGAGACGGTATCATGGAGTTTGGTTTGAGGCGTGCCCAGGGACCTGATGCAGGTACTTATGGTGCCAGAGCGGCCATGATCGGAGGCTGTATCGGTACATCCAATGTCCTCACCGGCCAGCTTTTTGATGTGCCGGTCATGGGAACCCATGCTCACAGCTGGGTTATGAGCTTTCCCGATGAACTGACGGCTTTCAGGACCTATGCAAAACTTTATCCCAACGCTTGTACCCTTCTGGTGGATACATATGATACTTTAAAGTCCGGCGTTCCTAACGCTATCAAGGTATTTTCCGAGATGAAAGCGGAGGGTAGGCTTAAATCACGTTATGGTATCAGACTGGATTCGGGAGATCTGGCTTACTTGTCCAAAAAAGCAAGACAGATGCTGGATGATGCAGGCTTCCCTGATGCTATCATTGCGGCAAGTAATGATCTGGATGAGTACCTTATCGATTCGCTTAAGGTTCAGGGTGCTGCCATTAATTCCTGGGGCGTAGGTACCAACCTCATCACCTCCGCAGGCTGGCCTGCATTCGGCGGTGTGTATAAGCTCTCGGCGGTACAGGGTGATGACGGTGAGTTCATCCCCAAGATCAAGCTTTCCGAGAATACCGAAAAGATAACAAACCCCGGAAACAAGACCATATACAGGATCTATGAAAAGGCTACGGGTAAGATAAAGGCAGACCTTATTGCCCTCGTGGGTGAGAAGGTGAGCGAGGATGAGCCTTTGCTCTTATTTGATCCTAATGAGCCCTGGAAGAAGACAAAGCTTAATCCGGGAGAGTTTACCGTCAAGGAGATCATGATCCCTGTATTTTTGAAGGGCGAGTGTGTATATGAATCTCCCAAGGTAATGGAGATCAGGGACTACTGCGCAAAACAGCTGGATACACTCTGGGATGAGAACAGGCGTATTGTGAACGCCCACCCCGTTCATGTGGATCTGACTCCCAGACTTTACGATATGAAGATAAATCTGCTGGATAGGAATTCGTTCTGAGATATGACGATAGATTGGCCGGATTGAAAATCTTTTTGATATTCATAGCCCGTCCTTATATTCCGTGGGACTGATCCCGAAGGTCTGCTTAAAAGATCTGCTGAAATGAAAAGGATCATTATATCCCACATGTGCAGCGATCTGCTGTATCGTCAGGTTACTGTCATTCATCAGCTGCTTGGCTATATTCATCCTGTAACTTCGTATGTATTTTGAAGGAGTGGTATTTTCCACCTTGTTGAATACCTTGGTCAGATAGGATGATGAAAAGCCCAGGGACAGGGAGATGGAGTTGAGGTCCAGTTCTTCAGAGTAATGCTCTTTTACAAAGGTTTTGACCAGTGTCACGATCTCTTCGGGAGTGAGCGCGCTCTCTGTGCCGCTTTCCGACTTTATCTGTCTGGAGATGTCTTTTAAGGATATCTCCAGATTTTTTAATACTTTGCAGAGTTCTTCCGTGTCCAAGGGCTTAAGCAGATAGTCGGTGACGCCGTAATGCAGGGCTTGTCTGGCATATTCAAAATCGGCGTATCCTGTTATGATCACTATCTTCACATGGCTCATGGCGCGGCTTATCTCGGCGGCCATTTCAAGACCTGTCATCACCGGCATGGAGATGTCGGTAAAAACTACCGCAGGTGGCTGTTCTTTTATGGCCTCGAGGGCGTCTTCTCCGTTTGAATATATGCCCGCCACCTTAAAATTCGGATTCTGCGCTTCTATGTGTTTTGCAATATTTTTTGCTATGAGATTTTCGTCTTCCGCTATGATCACGCGATATCTGTTGTCTTCCATGGTTTCATGCTCCTTGAGCTCAGTTTTAATACATTTTTCCGTATATTTTTCTTATGTCAGATCTATATCCGGCCGGACCTTTTCTGCCCTAAACATCAGGCGTTGGCGTCAAATTCTCCGCCGATAGTCACCAGCGCGCCGCCCTCAGCATTATTGCTTATGCGGAATATATGTTTTCCGTGATAGAGCGTTTTAAATCTGATGTAGATATTCATCAGTCCCATTCCGTTTATCTCCAGATCCGGCAGCAGGTCGGTTTCGTTTATGGAATCTATTTTTTCGTTTATCTCTTTTAAGTCTTCGGTAGAAAACCCGGTGCCGTTATCTTTGACCGAGATTTCCCAGTATATGCCCGTCATGACACCACTCATCTTTATCCTCCAGGGCGGCTTTACGCTTTTGGTCGCAAATTTTATGGAGTTTTCCACTATGAGCTGGAGGCACAGCTTGGGTATTTTAATTTTCGACATTTCAGGGGGCAGATCGATCTCGTATATCAGATTGTCGCCGTAACGCATCTTCATGCACTCCAGGTAATCTCTGGCGTGTGTCACGTCCTCTTCGATGGAGACCAGAGGGTCCTTATCCGAAGAAATGTAACGTAGTATTCTTGAGATCGTCTGACACATTCTGGTCACTTCCTCATTCATCCCTTCATCTGCCATGGCCGAAATGGTAGCCAGGGAATTGTAGAGGAAGTGAGGATTCATCTGCGACTGCAGAGCCAGGATCTGTGACTGCAGGCGCTGATTGTTAAGGGCGATTTCACGCTTCATGGATGTTTTGGTTTTTTCGTGCATCTTCACTACCGCGGAATAGAGAGTGTCCAGCTCTATTATGTCGGTGTTTACCTCGTCCAGAGATTCAGTCAGCAGGCTTTCTTCATCAGTGTGGAGGTTGGCGATGTTGGAATACATCTTCATCAGCGGAGTGGTGATTATCCGTGAGACCACATAGGATAAAAACAGTATGACGATCACAAATATCATAAAGATAAAAAGATTGGCTTTTATATAGTCCATTATGGGTTTGTACAGATCGTGATTATCGGCGGCTATGATGGTGGTGAAGCCGGAATAGGGCGAGCGTGTCACGAACAGATGGGTATTATCGTCAAAGGATAATTGCAAAGGCGTATCGCCGTTATCCTCCAGCTGTTTTTCGTAATCGGACAGGAAGTCATAATACTTTGTTCCCATTCCGTCATGGGAGAAGTCGTATATATTATTTCCTCTCTGGTCAAAAAGGTAGACCTTTTCATTGTAAGTGCCGGTGTCTATTTTTCTCAGTCTTGATATGAGGGAGGACATGGAATGCTTGACCTCGATCACTCCCAGAGGATTGTAATAACTGGACTGATATATGGAGCATACACTCAGAAAATAGGAACCCTCCTGATAGGTAAAATATTTTTTCAGACCGGGCTCTTCACTGCAAAAGATCAGCTTATTGGAATTACTGTTTATCAGACTGTCATACCAGGGCTTGTCCTTTATGGAAACATTGCCGGAGACACCGGTGTCAAGCCCCACTCCGATATAACCTTCATCCAGGGAATACAGATATATCTGGTCTACGGGTTTTGAGGGACCGATGATGGATGTGAGCAGATCGGTCAGGATCTTAATGTTCTGGGTTGCGGTATAGTTTTCCGAATTGTGGGAAAAATTGTTTTTAAAACCGATAAAGCGATCCATTATCAGATTCGAATAGGCAATGTTTTGCATTACCGTGCTCACACTTTTGATCTCCTCGTCCATGAAGGCGGAAGCGTTCTGGGCGTCACGGCTTAGGGTTTCAAAGGCCTGGATCTGTATCTTTTTTGACTCGGAATATACGAAGTAGCTTATATAAGCCAGAAAACTGGTAACTATAAGAAAGAAGAATACGAGCTGTAAGGTCGTCTGTACACTTTTTTTGCTGCGGTTAAAAATAGGCATGACATATTCCTGTTTTATCCATTCGATGAATATAAAGGCTAATTTATAATAGTCTCACAAACGATCTATTGTCAAATGATTGTTGTAACGGTTAATTTCTTATTTTTGAAAGAGAGGGTAGATTATGAAAAAAAGGATTTTGGCTTCATTGATGATGATATCAATGGTAGGTACCATGCTGGCAGGATGTTCGGGCGGTGCAGCAAACAGCGCTGCTACGGCACCCGAGACCACAGCCCCCGAGACCACGGCACCCGATGCCACGGCTAAGGCTGACGCACCTGCAGCATCCGGCGGCGAGGATGTGACCATAACCTTTATGTCCAGCCAGGACTGGATCCAGGACGCAGAGATGGAGCTGGGAGAGAAGTTTACAGAGCAGACAGGTATCAAGGTGGACTATCAGATAGTTCCTTCGGATCAGTATGAGAGTCTTCTTATGACAAAGATCAATTCCGGTGAGTGCACCGACATCTTCGGCGGACAGAGTTCACAGTTCAGTATCGTGACACAGTTTGATGTAGAGAAAAACGCAGTTGACCTTTCCGGCGAGAGCTGGGCAGCTAATGTGGATCCCGCAGCTGCAGTTGAACTTTCCGCAAATGGCAAGCTTTACGGACAGCCCATCCAGGATGTATCCGCATGCTGGGCAGTAGCTTACAATATTTCAATGTTTGAGGAGCAGGGACTGGAGATACCTACCAATTATGCAGAGTTCTGTGCAGTATGTGATAAGCTCCTGGCAGCTGACATCATCCCCATATATGAGTGTGTTTCCGACGGATGGCATCATGTATGCTGGACTGAGGCTGCAGTGGCCGCTACACAGGCAGACCCCGGTTATCCCGACGCTCTCAATAACAACACAGCAACCTTTGCGGGAAATGAAGAGCTGACTAAGATGTTCTCACAGCTTAAGGAAATGGCAGATAAGGGTTACATGGGTGACAACTATATGTCAAATCAGTATGCAGATGCTCCCGCAGCTATCGCAAGCGGCGAGTATGCAATGGTTCTTTACAATCAGGGTCTGGGCGCAGAGGTTAATGCAGCCGATTCTAGCTTCCCTGAGGATAACATCGGTTATTTCGTAAATCCTCTTTGTGATAATCAGGCACTCAACGTTAACTACTGCGGACCTTCAAGATTTATCTTCTCAGGTTCCAAGAATATCGACGCCGCCAAGAGGTATCTGGAGTTCATGGCATCGGATGAGAGCCTTGCATACATGACCGAGAACGTAGGCAAGTTCAACCAGCTGCCTTACACCAACGCACCTTCCGCATATTCACCTGTGGTTCAGGATTTCTATGACAGATATCCCAATAAAGTGGCTGTATTCCAGGCATCGGTTAAGTACTACAACCCCGCTTGGATGGATATAGGAACCGATATGTCGGCCATGTTCCTCGGAGAGATGACACCTGAGGAAGTGCTCACGGATATTGATAAGTTAAGGGCAGATCAGGCAGCGGCAGCTTCCGATCCTGCATGGAAGTGATATAAGATGTAGTTTACGGGCGGGGCTGTTTGAGGATTTGGGCAGCCCCGCTTTTTAAAAAAGAAAGGACACCTGTATGAACAAGAATAAAGTATATCCTTTATATTTTGCAGCCGGAGCGCTGATAATATATTTCGTATTGTTCTTCCTCCCCGGGATCATAGGAATAGGATATTCGTTTACGGACTGGTCCGCATATTCCGATAAGCTCCACTATGTCGGATTCGAGAACTTCAAGACGGTTTTTTCCGGGGATGAGGATTATATGAAGGTCATCGAAAATACCCTGATCTTCACTTTTGTGACTACTGTACTTAAAAATGTGATAGGACTTATACTGGCACTTTTGCTCACTAAAAATATAAAGTTCCTTAATGCGCACCGCAGTATCGTGTTCATGCCTTCGATCCTGTCCACGCTCATTATAGGAATGATCTTTAAATCGATACTTGATCCGAAATCCGGATTGTTAAATACATTTTTGAGAACTGTCGGACTCGGCATGCTGGCACAGAAATGGCTGGTGTCGACGGAATACGCATTCGCCTCCGTTATGGCGGTGGATATCTGGAGAGGCGTGGGATATATCATGACCATTCTGATCGCAGGCATTTTGTCCATCTCTCCTGAGTATTATGAGGCGGCTTCCATAGACGGAGCGGGAGAGTGGGATAAGTTCAGATATGTGACCTTCCCTCTGATCCTTCCTACTCTGGCCACCACCACGGTGCTCAATGTCATATACGGAATGAAGGTGTTTGACATGGTTTACGCCCTTACAAACGGAGGCCCCGGTAAGGCCACCACCGAAGTGCTGTACACGGAGGTGTTTAAAAAGTTCGGAACGGGCCAGTATGCAGTCGGCACTGCGCTTTCTTCGGTAATGTTCATCATCATGATCTTTGTGGGCACACATATGATCAAGGTCATGACTAAGAATGAGGTGGTTGAATAATGAAGAATAAGAGAACGATCAGGTCAATATTATGCAATATCATAGCGTGGGTATTTTCGGCGATCTGCCTCATACCGCCCCTTCTTATATTTGTTAATTCACTTAAGGACAAGAAGGCGGCTGCGGATATGAACTTAAAGCCCCCCGCATTTCCCATACAGTGGAGCAATTTTTCCACCGTTATAGAGAAGGGTAAGCTGCTGACTTCCTTTGCCAACAGCTTCCTGTACTCCGCCTGCGCCATGGTGCTGACGGTGTTTCTGGCGTCCCTGGCAGCTTATGTACTGTCCAGGAACCAGTCTAAGCTCAACAAATTCCTGTACATGTTCCTGGTACTGGGGATCACGCTGCCCATTAACTATGTGGCGCTGACCAGGGTGCTTCAGTTCCTGCACCTTAACAACACCGCTCTGGGAATAATACTGCTTTATACAGCCATGCAGCTTCCCTTCATGACCTTTCTCATCCACGGTTTTGTGGCAAAGGTTCCCGTGGAATTGGATGAGGCGGCGGTCATCGATGGCTGCGGACCCATAAGGCTTTACTTCCTGGTGGTATTTCCTCTTTTAAAGCCTGCGGTGGCTACGGCGTCGGTGCTTACCTTCCTCAATACCTGGAATGAGTTTGTATCACCGCTCTACTTCCTCAACAGGACGGAGCAGTGGCCCATGACTTTGTCGGTTTATAATTTCTTCGGTATGTATTTCAAGGACTGGAATCTGGTATGCGCGGACATCCTGCTCACCAGCCTTCCCGTAATAATAGTTTATCTGCTGGGACAAAAGTACATAGTATCCGGTATGACTGCAGGTGCGGTAAAGGGCTGATCGATGGACAGGATCGTAGAAAAGATTTCCGATAATATAATACATATCATCTATCCGTTACAGGATGGTTTAACTGCTCCCGCCACGGAAAATACCCCCCTCAATTTTTCGTGGCAGGGCAGGTGCGTCCTCACTCAGTCTCTGGTTTCCTTTATGCCGAAGACCGAGTACAGTTATGCAGCCGATGAGGGCGGTTTTAAAAAGAAGATGACCGCAAACGGTGAGGTCTCTTACGCTGAGGGTATGCACAGGGAGGCCAAAAGACTGGTTTATTCCGTGGATCTTGAATTTGACACAGGCCACGATGAGATGCTCTTAGGGCTGGGTCAGTATGAGGACGGTATCATGGATTACCGTGATCACAAGGAATACCTGTATGAATCAAACATGCGCATTGCCATTCCTTTTCTGGTAACCACCGGACATTACGGCATACTTATTGATTCCGAGAGCTGTCAGATATTTAAATCCGGGAGGAATACCATAAAGTTTACGATTGACAGTGATTTAAAGCTGTCCTATTATGTTTTTCTGGGCGAAGACATAAAGAGCATCATCAGATGTTATCACGAGCTGACGGGTATGCCCTCCATGTTACCCCGTTGGGCTTTCGGTTACATTCAAAGTAAGGAGCGCTACGGATCCGCCGAAGAGCTTCTGGATGTCGCCGGAAATTTCAGGGACAAAAATATCCCCATAGACTGTATTGTCCAGGACTGGTATACCTGGGAAGAGGGCCTCTGGGGCGAAAAGAAGTTTGATAAAAAAAGATATCCCGACCTTAAGAAGACGGTGGATGATCTTCATGAAAAGAACATACATTTCATGGTGAGCATATGGCCGAACATGAGTCCGGATTCCGATAATTATGCCGAGTTTGCCAAGGCAGATCTGTTGATGCCGAATTCCAATCTCTATGACGCCTTTGATGAAAAGGCCCGTGACCTGTACTGGAAGCAGTGCAGGGAAGAGATAATGGGAAGCGGTACGGATGCTCTGTGGTGTGATAACGCAGAGCCTTTTTCCGATGCGGACTGGAGCGGCGAAAAAAAGAAGCCGGAAAAAGAAAGATATCTGGTGGTCACGGACACCTCAAAGGAGTCCATGGACTGGGATAAGATAAATTCCTATGGTCTGTATCATGCTAAGGGGATATATGAGAACTGGCGAAAGTCTTATCCTCAAAAGCGTGTGGTAAACCTTACCAGGTCAGGCTATACCGGAGTGCAGAAATATGGTGTTATTCTTTGGTCAGGTGATATCACCGCCACTTATGATACCCTTCGCAGGCAGATAGTCGAAGGCGTAAAGATGGGACTTACCGGAATACCGTACTGGACTTTGGACATCGGCGGATTTTTTGTGGTAAATGATAAGTATGAAAACCGCGGCTGTAACGATAAGGAGCATCTGCCCCTGTGGTTCTGGCGCGGTGATTATAATGATGGCGTCAGAGACCTTGGGTATCGCGAACTGTATGTAAGATGGTTTGAGTTTGGGACTTTCCTTCCCATCTTCAGGTCTCACGGGACCGACACGCCCAGAGAGCCCTGGCAGTTTAAGGACGATGCTTTGGATGGAAGCGATGGATACACTTCTGAATCCGGTAATGTTTTTTACGATGCTATCGTCTCGCACATAAGGCTCAGGTATTCCCTGATACCCTATCTGTATTCGCTGGGGGCCATGGCCCACAGGGAAGGCAGCATCATGATGAGAAGCCTTGTCATGGAATATCCGGATGACGAGCGGGTAAGGACGGTCACTGATGAGTATATGCTGGGACCTTCACTTTTGATCGCACCTGTGTATACGCCTATGTATTATGGGGCTGGCTCCGTAAAGATCGAATCTTCGGATAAGACAAGGAAGGTATATCTGCCTGCAGGTAACGGTTGGTACGATTTTTATACCGGTGAGTTCTATGAAGGCGGACAGGAGATAGATGCGGATGCGCCTCTTGAGCACATCCCCGTTTTTGTGCGGGAAGGCTCCATAATACCTTTCTCCGACGACATATCCTACGCGGATGAAAAGGACGGAATGGTGAGTAAGGTACGCGTCTATGAAGGGCGCGACTGTGAGTTCACCCTGTATTTTGATAAGGGTGACGGTTACGAGTTTGAAGAAGGACAGTTCAGTCTGGTGAAGCTTAGCTTCCATCAGGCAGAGCATAAATTATCGGTTTCAAAAACAGGCGATTATCCTGTGGATGAAAGCTTTGAAACGGAATATATTACTCCGGCTATTCGGGGTAGTACCTGATTAAATACTGACGAAAGAGCGGACCTAAAATGAGTATCTGGATAGTACAAAAACAAATGATCATGATCTTTGCGATGATTTTGATCGGAGTGTATCTCTACAAGAGCAAACATCTTTCTGATGAGACGTCGAAGCAGCTGTCATGGATCATTGTGAATGTGACTAATCCGGTTACTTTGCTGATCGCGGCTCTTTCCGACAGGGAAAAGCTGGGGGCCGGTGAAGTGGGACTTGCATTCCTGGCTTTTATCCTGATGTATGTGATCCTGATCGCGGCGGCTTATCTGCTCCCGGTGCTCCTCAAGGTGGAGCCCGATGGCAGATATGCCTACAGGATGCTCACTATTTTCAGTAACGTGGGTTTCATAGGCATTCCCTTTACATCTGCCGTACTGGGGCCTAAATCACTGATCTTTGTGTCCATTTGCGGGCTGGTATATAATGTGATCATTTACACATATGGGATAGCATCCCTTAAGGCGGTGTCCCTAAGACTGCATCCGGGAGAGTCAGGGAATGTCACGTCGGGCAGTGGATTTTCACTTCGGAGCATGTTTAATTCCGGCATGATACTGTCCGTGCTGACCATAGTAGTGTATCTGGCGGATATTAAGGTTCCCGGGATGGTCAATACCACCCTCACCTATATAGCGAACTGCACTACCTTTTTATCCATGATAGTCCTGGGTACTTCCGTGGCACAGATGGTGCCTAAGGAAGTGTTTACCAAATGGCGTCTGTATGTATTCCTGGTGCTCAGGCAGATATTGCTTCCAGTAGCTTTGATCTTTGTCATGAAGCTGTTTATCACAAATGATCTCATGCTTCGGAGCATAGTGATAATGTCAGCCATGCCTGCCGGGAACTTACCGCTTATGATGGCAAAGCAGTACGGGGTAAAGGAGGATGTGATCTCTGCCGGGATCATACTCACCACGGTGGCCACGATAGTGACCATACCCGCAGTAATGTTTTTCCTCTAATAAAATCTTTTCATTACTATCCTTTTTAAAACAGCCTCTCCATAACGGGGAGGCTGTTTTATGTTTTTGCCCATCACTTGCGTAGTTTCCCGTTTTTCAGTATAATGTAGTGTGATTTATTGCGTTTATTTCCGTGTGCTATGGGGAAGATGCTTTGTCGGTAAAAGAATTGGATAAAAGTATCTTAAAAATGGTCGCGGGATGTTTGGCTTATACATGGATGTAAAAGTGGAGAAAAAGTCTTGGATGAAATAGAGTTTGATGTAAAGATGTCTGCCGGTGCGCTGTACGACTTTTACCTGTACACTACCTACACCTCACTTACGGGGATGCTGGGTACGCTGGTAGGTATCCTTTTGTTGGTCAATTATGCCTCACATAAGGAATTGGCCTATTTGATATTCGGCCTTATCGTGCTGTTTTATCTGCCGGTGACTTTATATTTAAGCGCCAAAAAGAACGTGCTCTTGGTGGATTCGTTCAAAAAGACCCTGCATTATCGTCTGGACGAAAAGGGCATGGAGGTGAGCCAGGATGATACCACACAGACCCTGGAATGGGACGGTGTGGTAAAGGTGTGCGCCACCGCTTCAAACATATTTGTATTTACCACAAAAAAGACGGCTACGATCTTCCCCAGAAAGGAACTGGGAGAAAAGACCACGGCCATAATAGCGCTCCTGTCAAAATATGTGGAGCCCAAAAAGATGAAGATAAGATTTTAAGGGGATTTGTTGATAATACGATGAATTTCCGGAAAAGATGATTGATGATATGATTGAGAATAATGTCATTGAGACAAACAGCCGGGAGGAAACCTATGATCTTGGGTTTAAATTGGGAAAAGAGGCACAGCCCGGCACCATATACGCCCTGGATGCGGATCTGGGCTGCGGCAAGACGGTTTTTTCCCAGGGACTGGCAGCGGGTCTTGGCATCACCCAGACCGTGAACAGCCCCACCTTTAATATATTGAAGGTCTATGAAAAGGGACGTCTGCCTTTTTATCATTTCGATGTATACCGCATAGGCGATATATCCGAGATGGATGAGATAGGCTGCGAAGACTTCTTTTACGGTGAAGGCGTCTGCGTCATAGAATGGGCCGATATGATCCGCGAACTGATCCCCGACACTGCCGTATGGATACACATGGCGCGGGATCTGTCGAAGGGGATGGATTACAGGCGTATTGAAATGACGCCGCAGGACAATTGATTGATTTGCTTTTGAATAAGATTCTTCGGCTGAAGCCTCAGGATGACAGTCGATATGGTTATCTAAAAGGAACGACGTAGAATCTTGATAGAGCGGAAACAGAAATATAGAAAAATATGAAGATATTATCCCTCGATTCCTCAGGCATGGTGGCCTCAGCCGCCCTGCTCACGGATGAAATACTTACAGCAGAATATACTTTGAATCATAAAAAGACCCATTCCCAGACCCTCATGTCCATGCTTGACGAGATCGTCCGTATGACTGACTGGGATTTGAAAAGTGTGGATGCCATAGCCATAGCAAAAGGCCCCGGCTCCTTCACCGGCCTGAGGATAGGCTCGGCGGCGGTAAAAGGACTGGCCCACGCTCTTGATAAGCCCATCGTGGAAGTGCCCACCCTGGAAGCCATGGCATATCAGGCTTATGGATACACGGGTTTGATAGCTCCCATCATGGATGCCAGACGCTCCCAGGTATATACGGCTGCTTATACCTTTGATGAAAAAGGAAAGTTTACCTGTCTTATGGAAAGTTCAGCCCTGTCTGTTGAGGAGTTCGTGTCAAAACTTAAGGAGTTTCGCAGACCGGTGATGCTCATGGGAGACGGAGTGCCGGTATATGAGGAAAAAATAAGAAACTTGATGAATGGTAAATCTGATGTGAGTGACAGACCTGAAGGCTTCGATTCAGGAAATGAATTTGATGATTCTGATAAAGCAGGCGTGTGCGATATCCTGATCGCACCTCCTCATATGAACCGTCAGAGAGCTGCTTCGGTGGCTGCCCTGGGAGCCCTCTATGTAAAGGAAGGAAAGACTGTGAGCGCTGCGCAGCATATTCCCCTGTACCTTCGAAAACCTCAGGCAGAGAGGGAACTTGAAGCAGGCCTGTTAAAAACATAATTTTTTAATATGGAGGTGTGGCATAATGGTCACATTTCATGAACTGACCGAAGACGACGTGGAAGCCGTCAGCATAATAGAGAGCGAGACCTTTTCCATGCCATGGAAGGCAAAGGATTTTCTGGAGATGATAAATCTGGACTATGCCTATTATATCGTGGCAAAGGAAAACGGCGTGATCATCGGCTGCTGCGGAGTGAGGAATATGTGCGGCGACGGTGAGATCACAAATGTGGTGATCCACAAGGATCACAGGCGTAAAGGTTACGCCAGACAGATGCTTAAATATCTTATGGTTAATGGCCGTGACCTGGGGATACGCAGATATACCCTGGAGGTCAGACGGTCCAATGAGGCGGCCATTGCCCTGTATGAAGAACTGGGCTTTAAATGTGAAGGCGTCCGTCCGGGCTTTTATGAACAGCCTGTGGAAGATGCGCTGATATATTGGCTTAAGTAGTGATTGATCAGATATTGTTCTGAATTAATCTAAAAGATTTTGATAAAGGATGACTAAATGATAGACGTATGCTTGTTGGGAACCGGCGGTATGATGCCTCTTCCCGACAGATGGCTTACCTCGCTGATGCTCCGTTATGACGGAGGGTCCATACTGGTGGATTGCGGTGAAGGTACTCAGATAGCAATGAAAGAAAAAGGTTGGAGCCCCAAGCCCATAGACCTGCTTTTGATAACGCATTTTCATGCGGATCATATAAGCGGACTGCCGGGACTCTTGCTCACAATGGGGAATGCGGAGCGCACCGAACCCCTGACAATAGCCGGTCCCAAGGGACTCAGCCGTGTGGTAGGTGCCCTCAGAGTGGTGGCCCCTGAGCTGCCCTTTGATATACAGTGCTACGAGTTCACCGAAAATGAGCAGACCCTTCAGTACGGAGACCTGAGGATCAAGTGCTACAGGGTACATCACAATGTGATCTGCTACGGATATTCTTTTGAACTGGATCGTGCCGGCAGGTTTTCGGCTGAGCGGGCAAAGGAACTGGATATACCGCTTAAATACTGGAACAGGCTTCAAAAGGGAGAAGAAATACAGCATGAAGGAAGGCTTCTTACTCCCGATATGGTTCTGGGACCGCCCCGCAAGGGCATTAAGGTGACCTATTGCACCGATACCAGACCCACAGACATGATAGTCAAGAACGCCATGAACTCCGACCTTTTCATATGTGAGGGCATGTACGGCGAGGATGATAAGCTGGAAAAGGCTAAGGAACACAGACATATGACCATGTATGAAGCGGCCCAGCTGGCAGTGGACGCCAACGTGTCAAAACTTTGGCTCACGCATTACAGCCCGTCCCTGGTCAGACCTGAGCCTTTCATGAAAAAGGTGAGGAGCATTTTTGCCGAAAGCTATCCCGGAAAGGACGGCATGAGCGAAGAGTTGAGATTTATCGATGAGTAGGGAACTCTTGGAATAAAATATTCATAATGACAGACCTAAGTAGAATATAAATGATATCGTAGTGAAAAAACGAAACGGTAACGGAATTCATACCAAAGCATAAAATCCGAGAAAGGAGGTGAGATCCGTGAAAAAGAAAAATAAGCAAAACGGCGTGAAGGTCGTGATCATAGCTGTCATTCTGGTGGCTATGCTGGTAGGCTATTACTTTTATCTTTCCAATAAGACGCGGGAAGTTAAGGAAGTAAAGCAGCTCAGTGAAGTAGACCAGGTATTGCTCAGAAATCTTAAAACGGATTATCCTCCGTCTCCGAAAGAAGTGGTCAAATACTACGCAGAGATAACCAAGTGCTTTTATGACGGAAAGTATACCGAGGAACAGCTGCAGCAGCTGGCAGTTCAGTCCAGGGAACTTCTTGATGATGAACTTACGGCCCAGCAGACTGACTCGGATTACCTCTTTGACTTGCAGATGGACATATCGGAATATCAGAAGAATGATATCCACATATCCAGTTACGCCACCTCCTCCAGCGTGGACGTGGAATATTCGGATACAAAGGACGGTCATCTCGCCAGCCTTTACTGTATATTTAATATCAGAAAGGGTACCATGCTCATGAGTTCCAATCATCAGTTCATTCTGAGAAAGGATGATGACGGACATTGGAAGATACTGGGCTGGACCTTGGCCGAGGATGAAGAAGAGGAAGAGTCGAAAGGATAGACTGAATTTAAGTCCGAGGTTGTATTAAGAAAACGGAGTAAAAAAGATCCTTCGGCTAAAGCCTCAGGATGACAGATTGTTGGATATAGGTAATATACAGAGTGTCATTCTGAGGAACGAAGTGACGAAGAATCCTGAAAGAGTAAATATAAAATGAACACCAAACCCGTAAAAATTCTTGCCATCGAATCCTCCTGCGATGAGACCGCCGCAGCAGTGGTGGAAAATGGCAGGAATGTATTATCAAATATAATTTCATCTCAGATCGATCTCCATACCCTCTACGGAGGTGTGGTTCCCGAGATCGCATCCCGCAAGCATATAGAAAAGATAGTCCCCGTGACGCAGCAGGCTCTGGATGAGGCCGGCTGTACCCTTAAGGACATCGACGCCGTGGCCGTGACCTATGGACCCGGTCTGGTGGGCGCCCTTCTGGTGGGCGTTTCCTATGCCAAGTCTCTTGCTTACGGAGCGAAGCTTCCCCTGGTGGGAGTTAATCATATCCGCGGGCACATAGCGGCAAATTACATAGAGGCAAAGGAACTGGAGCCTCCCTTCATGTGCCTGGTGGTATCCGGAGGCCACACTCATCTGGTAAATGTAGAGGATTATGAGAAATGTGAGATCCTGGGACTCACCCGTGATGACGCGGCGGGAGAAGCCTTTGATAAGGTGGCCAGAGCCATCGGTCTGGGCTACCCCGGCGGACCTAAGATAGACAAGGTCTCAAAGGAAGGCAATCCCGAAGCGGTCATTTTTCCCAGGGCAAAATTTAAGGAAGGCACAAACAGCGAATACGACTTCAGCTTCAGCGGTCTTAAGTCCGCGGTGCTCAATCACCTCAACAGCTGTTCCATGAAGGGCGAGGAGATAGTTCAGGCAGACATCGCCGCTTCTTTCCAGGCTGCTGTAGTAGACGTTCTTTGCCATAATTCCATGGACGCTCTGGAGCGGTATGGGGCAAAAAAGTTCGCCCTGGCAGGTGGCGTCGCTTCCAACAGCGCCCTGAGATCCGCCATAAAAGCAGAATGCGAAAAACGAGGCGTGCAGTTTTACTGTCCCTCTCCCATACTTTGTACAGATAATGCGGCCATGATAGGCTGCGAAGGCTATTATGCATATATGAGGGGAGTGCGCTCTGACCTGTCCCTTAACGCCTGCCCTGA
>Ga0247608_10003506_pt1 | contig 18258 bp, 20 predicted proteins | sample 176DNAGHGlowgp2_FD_193490 | JGI IMG/M metagenome (GOLD analysis project Ga0247608, IMG submission 193490) | Sheep rumen microbial communities from Palmerston North, Manawatu-Wanganui, New Zealand - 1766 DNA GHGlow gp2 | ecosystem: Host-associated > Mammals > Digestive system > Stomach > Rumen ... | reverse complement strand
TCGGAAACGGTATAGCTTATGGCTTCACTTGTACTGAGGTCGTACACGTACAGACCGTCAAATACAGCAACGCCGTTCTTGTCGGTCTTGGCATTCTTCGTATGCTCTGTGCCGTTATCCGTCCACTTTAACTGAAATTCGCAGTTAGCAGCAACTCCGTCCTCGGCAGTCTTGTTTATCATTATTTTTCCGCTGGTCTTATCTTCCTTTACGTCGACATTCCCGTTTGCTTTCAGCGGCACAACGTCAGCGGAGAGGTCATAGCCCTTCGGCGCGGATATCTCCTTGACGTAATACTGCTTATTCGGCAGCTTTATCGAGCCCTTTCCGTCAGCTCCAATCTTTATCTCACCGACCTTTTCGGTACAAGCCTTATCGGTAAATACTCCGTATACAGCCTCCGAGCCGTCGATAGAGCTTACTCCGCTTATCTTAACGCTGTTGTCGGTGCTCAGTACCTTTGTTATGCTGAACTCAACTTCAGCCTGAGCCACACGGAATGCGTACATATTCATTGCTGTGGCAGACTTGCCGTCTGTGCGGTTGTTGATACAGCAGCCCTGAGAGGCGTTGGACTCGATGCGCCAGTGTGAACCTCCGTCGCCGCTGCCATCTCCGACCGTATTGCTGTTTATGTAGCTCTCATTAACGCCTATGCCTTTAAGGTAGGTAATAACGTCATCTCTGCTGTCGAACTCTCCGATATATATCCAGGAATGGTCTTCGCCCGAAAGGTTATCTGCTATGACCATAGAGCCAGGAGTTATTGTAGTTCCGTCCGCGCATTCCCAATAGGGACGCTCCTTGTAAGGGATACCCGACTTCTCGACGTCTATCTTAGAGGTAACACCTTTGTAGGTGACAGTACAGTTATCGCTCACGGACAGCCAGTGGGGAGTGTCGACAGGCACGGGATTGTTCCACGAAAAGCCGCTCGTAGAGAAGCCGAGGTGTGCGAGTGTATAATACAGGAGTCCAGAACAGTCAACGCCCTGATTTCGTACATAATCCAGTGAAAGAGGACTGTAGCTGTCCTGATAGTAAACACCTGTATAGCCTTTAAATCCCCAGCCATAGGGTGCTCCGAGCAGAGTGGCAGCTTCTGCGATGATTTCATCGGCATTTGGAAAGGCTGTATTATCAGTTGTCATTGCAGCACCCGCGGAAAGTGTTCCGCCGATAGATGTGCTGAACAATGAAACAGCGCAGAGACTTGCCATTATCCCTGCGCCGAGTTTCTTTATTCTCTTTTTGAAATTGTTCATTTAAATTCTCCTTAAAATAAAAAAAGAAGCCGAACAGTTGCTGTTCGGCTTCATAGAGTTAATTATTATCAGTGTAATTCATCATAGCTCTTGGAGCTTATGACATCGCTGTCAGCGATATGGTTGCCGTCAATATCTACGGCTTCGGTAAATCCGTTGTTGTATGTCAGGAAAAACTCTCCGTCAGTGTCGAGCACATACCATATGCACTCAACTTTGACGATATTCGCAACATGACCGTACAGTCCTGCCCGAGTCCATACTATACAGCAGTCCAGTCCGTTATCCACGCACAGCTCGTAAGTCTGACAGGCTCGGTTCACGCAGGTACCGCTGCCGTTACGAAGCATATATTCATATATCGCGCTCGCTTTGCCGTAGTCTGAGCAGTCATTGGGAAGAATGGTTTTTGGCTCGGCAGCGGCCTCTGTTACTGGTTCAGTCACTATGCTCGTCGTAACGGCAGGCTCGGTACGCGGAACAGTCGTTGTTGTCACGACGACTGCCGTGGAAGTTACTGTTGTTTCATTTGCTGATGTTGTCGTTCTCGGCGCTCGCGTGCTCTCTGCTGTACTTGTCACAGCCGCTTCTGCGGTACTGACAGGCTCTGGTGCGCTGACCGCAATGGTTTCCCGTATCGCCGCTTTCTTCGGCTGTTTGGCTGTATATACCGCTGTCAAGGCAGAAGTCGCCGTTGTCTCCGCTGTATATTTTGCTCTACTCGTTGTTGCTGAGGTCGCGGTTGTTTCCTCTGCAATGGTAGTAAATGCAGTTTCGATATAAGGTGAGCTTTCGCTGTTCTCCGCGCTGACTCCACAGCCTGAAAGGAAGAGAAGCGATGCAAGTACTGCGGATATCCGTTTCATATCCATACCCCCTTTGTGTTTTTACCACCATACCACAAAAATCGGAGGATGTCTATGATTCTGCGGAAAAATCGGCTGAATCACCAAATCGAGCCGCCTTTTTTCGACTTACTGCATAGATAGGTCGGCTTCGGGTTCTTCGTCTATGCCCTCATCCTCGCTCTCAACAGCAGATATCTCGATCACGCTGTTCTGACTCTGTTCCACAGCACACTGATAAGCATTCATTACAGAGCGCTGTATAGCTTCATATGCCGCCTTATTGAGACCGTGGAAGATATCGCTGTATTTCGTATTGCCCTCCTTATCCGCGAACGAACGTGAAGGCATTTTTACGAAGGTATTATCCTTGGTCTCTATGACCTGAAAGCCGTGAACGACGAATACATCGTCAAGATATACGCTTGCAGAGGCTCTCAGGTTGACATCGGGGATATTGATGAGCCTGTCTATCTTGGTTCTTATTTTCATGTTACTGTCTCCTTTTACATAGCCATCGAGAACGCCTCGTCCGAAACAGGCTCGGATTCGCTCTGTTCTTCATCTTCGTCCTCTGATTCCTCGTCGCCGAGTTCTTCCTCCTCGTCCTCTGATTCCTCATCATCGAGTTCTTCATCCTCGTCCTCCGATTCATCATCGTCGAGTTCTTCGTCATCGTCCTCTGATTCCTCGTCGTCGAGTTCTTCGTCCGCGTCCTCAGATTCCTCATCATCGAGCTCTTCCTCCTCGTCCTCGGAGTCCTCTTCTTCGAGCTCTTCGTCTTCGGATTCTTCATCGTCAATATCTTCGTCGAGTTCCTCATTTTCGGAGTCTCGGGCATTGTTCAGCTCATTCACTGTCTCGGCTCTGAGCTCCTGATCTCTCTTGAGTTCCGCCTCCACAAGACCGAGCACGAATTCCTTCTGTGTGATGTTGTGTCTGTGAAGATAGTCTTTCAGCCTCTGAAACATATCCTCGGGCATCTGAAATGCCATTGTTCTTGTCGGACCCATATATTTCACCTCCTGCGGCTGTATCTTTGGGTGCAGTTCATTGTACAGAGCCTGTGAAACGAATTCAGCCATAGTCATTCCGTTCTGCTCTATATACTGCCTGATCTCTGCGTGTAATCCGGCATCTATCTTGACCGTGATGCCTTTCTTCTCATCAGCCATCGTTACCACTCCTTATATAATTTCTTATCGCCTTTTCAGCGAGCTCGTCGACTGTCACGCCCTGTTCCTCGGCAGCTTTTTCGAGCTGCTCCGCAAGGGGAGACGGTACAAATATTTCTTCTTTCATATCAGCCTCCTGTCTATGTCTGAGAAATGCCCTCGTCAGGCTCTTCCTGCATTTCAGCAGCTTCCTCATTGGTGAGGTATATGAGCGGATACCTGAACATAGCCGAATACTCCTTTACCTGTTCATCGGTAAGCGATACCTCGATGCCCTCGCCATATTCGTTTTCGCCGTTGCCTACGACCATAAAGGTGCCGTGGATGATTATATCTCCGACCTTTCTGTTCGGCTCACAGCCTTTAAGAAGGAATTCTTCATCGCAGTAGATAAGGACATTGTCGTTTTCAGCAAAGTATACTGGCTCTATAAGACCTCCGACCACGCTCTGCTTGGCTTCGAGCTCGTCGCGTATCTCCGCCTCATACGGCTCTTTGCCGGGCTCGACTATGAGTATCTTCAGCATATCGCTTCGGTCGACCTTCGAGATATCGAAGTCGATTTTCTTGAAGCCCATACTGTCGCAGAAGTAGAAGCCCTTTTGTGCGCCGCCGCAGACCTCCACAACGTCACTGACCGACATTGAATGCCCGAAATATCCAGGTGGACAGTTTGTGTTGCAGAGAGCGAAGGTGCTCTCAACATCGGAGCAGTTTACAACGCCGCCATAGACCTGCCGATATATCTCAGGATCAACGCCGCCGTGCTTCAATGCTGTATCATAGCCCATAAATTTGAGCTTTTCCTTGTCGAGGCTCTCGTTTACCTGAAATACCCTTATCCCCATTTGCGGAGAGGTGATAGCTTCAAGCCTTTTCTTTGCCCACTGCGGCAGCTTCTCCGTATCGGCAACGCCTATGAAGTCACTGCGGCAGAAAAAGCATTCCTCGCCGTCAGCGAGTATCTTTCCGAACACCTTTGCTCCGAGCTTATCGGGATAGCAGCCAAAGCCGCTTGTGGCATAGAAATACTGGAAGTACGGCTTTCTGTATTCCACTTTCAACGCCTCGGGCTTGAGAATAAGGAGCTTTCCTGCGTACTCCTTATCCTCGGCAATGCACTTGCTGCTGTTGAGCAGCTTGTATTCATCGCTCATGGAGCACCGCCCTTTAATATGGTACTTATGAGATCGGGAGGTATCATCAGAGGAATGTCCTTATCCTCAAGCTTCTGGACGATAACATCTTCCTCGCTGAGTACAAGCTGTATGACCTTCGTTTTATTGGCTTCGTGTACGATGCCCAAGATAACGATATTATCGTTATCTTCAACAAAGCCGATAGTGTGAATTATCTTTTTCATAATAATTATCCTTCCTCGTCATCGTCAAGAAATGACAGCTGACGGTTTAAATTACGCCTTTCGGACGTATCGTAATTGCTGATAAACACCTCATGATACTCCGCGCCGCTTTCGTATCTCTGCGCAAGATTATTGAGCCTTGTTATCTCCTCGATGTATATGCCTGGAATATCCCAAAGCTCTCTTATCTCAGGGCAGTCGTTGTACGACACAAGGAATTTGCCCTCGCATTCGAGCAGAGTGTTCCTGAGCCTGATATGGTCTTCTCTGGTGAAGTCCACGTCTTTATAGAAGCTCTCCGTATCGTAGTACGGCGGATCGCAGTAGAAGAAGCTGTTAGGTCGGTCGTAGAGCTTGATGAGTGCCTCGAAGTCCCTGTTCTCGATGGCTACGCTTTGCAGTCGTGCCGCGGCTCGTTCGATAAGGGGGAACTTCTTCCACATCGAAACGGGCTTGCAGCAGTACTGGTCTGTCTTATGACCGTAGCTGTACTGTATGAGGTAGTAGAACTTCGCGGCTCGGTCGTAGTCGCGGAAACGGGCGAAAAGACCTCTCCTGCGCTGTTCAACGATACAGCGGAAATCATCACGCGCATTTATCATAAACATGAGCTTTTTTATGAGCTTTCGGGCGTTCTTTCGGACGCAGCGGTAAAGGTTAACAAGATTGCTGTTGGCATCGTTGAAAACCTCGAATTTCTCAGGCGTTTTATGGAACAACACCCAGCCTGCGCCTCCGAAAACCTCAATATACCGCTCATATTCAAGCGGAAAACGTATCAATATCTCGTCACGGAGAGACTTCTTGCCTCCCACCCATGACATGAAACTGTTCATACGCCTCCTTTCCGTCGCCATTCACAAATGAAGCGTCGGAAACAGAAACAGCCGCCTGCATGGAACATTTCTGCTCCCGACAAGCGGCTCAAATATTATTTTTCTTTGCCTGTAAACAGGCGATTATCATTCCTTTCTTAGTAGTATAGTCTGCCGCGTCGTCAACGGCGATACAAAGCTCGCGGTACTGCTTATGCGATAGAACAGTCTTTGCTCTTTTCAGCATAGACGGAACAGCTCCATTAAGCGTAACACTCGCTTTTTCGTATCTTTTGCGTGTCTGCATACGACCTCCTTTCCTCAAAGGTCATCAGGACGTATTCATATTTCATTCCTCCTTTATCGCTCCGAGATTGGCTGATTTCAGCCGAGCCGTCGCTGTTTTTGAAGTATATATATTAACAGCAGTATTTATAACTGCTGGGATAGGCTGTCCTCGTCAAGTTCTTCCTGACTGCATGGAGTTATGTAGTCGGTTATGATACAGAGTGCTTCCTCATAGCTGCCCGAGGAAGTCACTCTGTTGTACATTTCCGCGGCTTCTTCCGTCATACCGTTGTCTTTAAGCGTTCTTGAAGCAATTCCAAGAATGTTGAATATGTTGCCGTTAGCGCCTATTATTGGACACATCGGCTTTTCTTTTTTCGCCATCAACTCATCTCCAATCCCTCGGACTGTTCCTCCGAATAGTCCGTATTAATAAACTCATCGAGCTTTGCTGTATCTCCGAGATAACAATAATCTCCTTTATCAACGAACTTGCTGTTCCATTTGGTATCCAGTTCAATTGGCTCTTTGCAGATCATCGTTCCCCAGTGATTGACCATTACAAATGGCTTTATTTCACATATTTCGCCTGTACAGTCATCGTCGTGTCTGACCTCATATACATAGAGGTCCTCAGGAACGGTATCGCGGTCAACGCGCATATTCGTAAACAGCACGCGCTGTCCGAGCATTTCCATAAGCTCGAAGCTTTCTTCCTGGGCATTGACCTTCATATATGCATCTCCATATCTGCTTCCTCGGATTCGCTTTCCTCCTGAGATATGACGTGGAAGCTGTCAACTCCGGGAACAAGGGAAAGCCCTTGCCCGTTATCCCACTTCACCATAATGCTGCACATATCATCAACTCCGATAACAGTTCCCATAGTTCCCGAAGGAACAGGTCTTGGATCATCGGACATACTGTCGCAGCATATTCTTGTTCCTACTGGGTAACGACTACGATAGCTTTCAACTTCATTTCTGCTTGGTACTCTCATATATCAGCCTCCTTCCTTTTCGGGGAAAACGGGCTCTATTGCCCAGCCGCTCATAAACCACAGGTATATGAATATCCCACCAAGCTTTTTGGTCTTGATACGCCTTTTGCAGAGCTCCTCGCTTGCCTCCGCGACTGTATTTTCCCACCAGTCGCACAGCTCGTCGAGCTCTGCCTCGGAAAGGCGGCGGTAGCATTCGCAGTTGAGCGACAGCATGAGCCTCCCGTCCTTTTCTTCAACGACGGGAACGGCAGAGAAAATGCGGCGTTCAAAGGGATGCGGCAGAACGACGGGAGCGAGGGCTTCACAGGCGTTCACATATATCTCGTCCCTGCACTTTCTCTTTTCCGTTTCCACAAGTACGCGGTAGTCATCGCCGCCGTCCCACGGGTTTTCGTATGGAGCTTCTCCCTTTACAATTATCGGGGAGAATAGCTTCAGTTTCAGAAATCTTGCTTTCATAAAATCCTCCTAAAAAGAAAGACCGCCGATATCCTCATCAGCGGTCATTTCCTGTTCCTCTTTGATTGTTACTGTTATATCGGGCTGACAGGGGAGATCCAAGTCGCTCACCACAACAGCGGATATATCGGGCTTTTCTTTCAGTATTTCCGCGGCTGAATCCCGTATAAGCCTCTTTATATCGTAGTAGTCGCAGTCCAGTTCGTCGAGCACATCTTCTATTGTAAACTCCCTTTGCCCGAGATGTGCGAAGGTCGCAATTCTATCAGCAGATTTGGATATGATATCAAGCAGCTTCTTTTCACTCTCTGTTATGGGAGCTTTAACGGTTTCAATCTTCATTTTCTCATCTCCTTACATAGCAAGACCGAGGCACTCGTCCTCGGTCAGTTCTTCTGTTTGGTTTTCGGACAGAGCCTGAAGCTCTGCGTCAATGGCATTGCATATATCCCTTGCAGTCTCCTGGATCTCATTGAGGAAGCGATTGAGCTGTTCAAGCTGCTTGCCCTGACTCCACGAGGCTATATACGGGAAGCTGTAATCACTTGTATCTATCCCGTACCTTGAAGCTACGATATATGCCACAGATTCTGCCTGTACTTCCTTATCACTTCGGGTGGAGTTGGCAGTCGGGAGCTTTTTATCGGGATCATGCAGCAGGGCGTGAGCACATTCGTGAATGGCAGTCTTAATGGCTTGTGCGCCGCTGAGATTCTCCTGTATCACTATACGCTGCTCACCGTAGCTGTAATATCCCTTAGCTCCGCTTTTTATGTCCTCGAAATCCACAGGAAGTCCTGTAACGCTTCGGACCGCGCTTATTACCGCCTCTATGTGCTCGTCTTCGATATCCTCGTTCAGCTCGTGGACGTATTCGGGGATAGGCTCGCCGCTGGTCTGGGATACGTCGAATACATACACCTTCTTGAAGCCTATGGAGGTTTGCTCGAACTCGACCTTTTCCTTTTTCTCAGTTCCGTCTGCGTTGTATACCTGATTGCCGTCGCCGTCCTTGACGAACTGTTCCTCGACCTCTTTGGACTTGAACTTCATCGGAGCAAGTATCGCTATGCCTTTTTCACCTTTGTTGATAGTCCTGCCGAGCTCCTTCCACTTGCCGAACGCTGCCACAAGGCTTGCATCGGGCTTCTGGAGCATAATCAGTATGCAGTTGCCTGCGGAGTAATTCGTGAACTTACTCATATACCGCAGACATTTCTTGTAGCTGTCCGACTCGAAAACAGCCTTAACTCCGTCATCGATCTTTTTGAATAGGTTCTGCATTTCCTCACGCTTTTCAGCCTTGTACTCAGCTTTCTGCTGCGGAGTGAGCTTTTTCTTCCATGACGCCGAGCGGGCGCGCGCAGTTTCGCGGCACAGTTTTTGTGAACCGCCAGTATTATTCCGCGAATCATAGCTGCTTTTGTTCAGTGTCAGTTTTATCGACCTCCAATCATTAAATAAAGTATCTATATATGCAAAAAAGCCAACCTTGTATGGCTTCTGTACGAAACCAACAAAATCGGCTTTGAAATCGGTTGAAAATTCTATATTAGGTTTTGGGCTATTTTTTGAGCTTTTCCGTACTTTTATTCCTGGCTGTCTTTGTATCAGCTCTCAAAACGCCTTTTGGCACGTTCGAGTCGTATTTTTACGGTTTGGGATCTACGGTAACACATAAAAAATTTTCGCTCTTTGCAACGCAAAAACTCCCGAAAAATCGGGAGTTTTTGGCTTGGGATCTATTTTGTAACATAGATATGGGGTGGGAGATGGGATTCGAACCCACGGTCTTCGGGACCACAATCCGACGCTTTAACCAGCTAAGCTACACCCACCATCAATATTAAGTTGTTGCCATATTCGGCATTGCTATCGCCCGCGAGAACAAATACTGTTCCACGCAGATTAAGCGAGCTTTGCGAGCGACGACGCGAACCGCGCGCGCCCGCTCAGCGTTGGCGCGCCTTGCTGGATTCGAACCAGCGGCTTACTGCTTAGAAGGCAGTTACTCTATCCAGCTGAGTTAAAGGCGCATCTGAAAACATAGCCGAAGCCAAAAGAACTTGCCGCACGAACAGGTCAGGACCGCGAAAGCAGACTGCCGTTCCGCACAGACTAAGCGAGCTTTGCGAGCGACCTCGCGAACTGGCTGCACGGACACCGTGCTGGAGCGGGTGATGGGAATCGAACCCACGTGTTCAGCTTGGAAGGCTGACATTCTACCATTGAACTACACCCGCATTCGGAGTTTCAACAGGTAACATTATACCATAATAGAGAAAGCCTGTCAAGTGCGGAGCTCAAAAAAGGTCAAAGTACACAAAAAAAGCCTTTTGGCAAAGCGGCTTTTGAGCGTAAAAACTATAGCCGCAGGAGAGCTCACGCTGACCAAAAATTCGCAGAATCATCATATTTTGCGCACTTGCATGGTAAGTGCAAAATATTTGCAAAAGCTATTGACAAGAGCTTGTTAAAGTGATATCATAGTAACCGTAGGAGCTGTACTATCATCATTAGTACAATCATATTGATTCGGGAGGCGGTTTGTCAACCTTGGTTAACAACCTTGCTGACCTTCACACAGCATTATCAGACACTTCCGCGGCGACTTGCGGGAGCGGTGTGCCGAAACTCAAAAAATGCGAAATTTCGGGAAAAGAAATGCAAAATATTTGCAAAATCCATTGACATTTTATTGTTAACGTTATATCATAATATACGTAAAGAATACACGCGTCAATGTTAAAAAATAAAAATTTCTAAAAACTTCGTATTTTTCGCCTCTGAAAGACACTTATATATAGAAACACTTTTCACGGGGCGAATGAACAAAAGAAAAAAACAGCAAGGGTAGTGATAGAATGAAGAAACCAAACAGCCAGTGCGGCAGGAGAGGAGAGCGCATATTCAGCAACCTGTGTGTGCTGCCGAGCCTTGCGGGCGTGCTCATATTCTTCCTGATACCGTTCTGCATAGTCATCTACTATTCCGTGATAAACAACCCTATATCGGCGCAGTTTGTGGGACTGGAGAACTTCAGGCGTCTGTTCAAGGCATCAGCCTTCCGAAGCGCGGCGCTGAACACCTCGGCCTTCTCGCTGATATCGGTGCCGCTGGTACTGGTGATATCGCTGTGGCTGGCGACTCTGCTGGAGCGCAATATCCCGTACAAGAGCGTGATACGCACATTCTTCCTCAGCCCGATAATGGTGCCGACAGCGTCGGTCGTACTGGTGTGGCAGGTGCTCTTCCACAACCACGGCACAATCAATCAGGTGCTCGACCTCTTCGGCATACAGGGCATCGACTGGATGAAGTCGAGCCACGGACAGCTCATCATCATCGTGATGTTCCTGTGGAAGAACATCGGCTACAATATGATACTGTTCATGTCGGCGCTCGCGGCAGTACCGCGCGATATTCTCGAGGTCGCGGAGCTTGAGGGCGCGGGGAGGATATACCAGTTCTTCCACATCAAGCTCAGGTACCTCTCCCCTACTATATTATTTGTGCTGATACTCTCGCTGATAAACTCGTTCAAGATATTCCGCGAGGTATACCTGCTGACGGGCGACCACCCCTACGACAAGATGTATATGCTCCAGCACTTCATGAACAACACGTTCAACAGCCTTGACTACCAGAAGCTGTCAGCGGCAGCGGTGCTGTTCTCGCTGGTGATGATAGTCATCATCGCGGCTCTCCTTATTGCCGAGGAAATTTTCGGAAAGGACGTGGAGGGCTGATGGGCATACGGATTAGCAGACACAAGAAAAGGCGCATATTCAACATTATAATAATGCTGTTCACGGGCATTGCCGCAGTGATGTTCCTGATGCCGACGGTGCTGACGATAGCGAACTCCTTCATGACGTCCAACGAGATAACCGCCAACTACGGCGCGATGCTCAGCAACATGACGGACGACAAGAAGACGTTCATCTCCGAGAACGTCAACCTCAAGTTCATCCCCGACAAGGTCACATTCGACCAGTACGCGAGCGTGCTGTTCAAGAGTCCCGACTACCTGCTGAAGTTCTGGAACTCGGTGATACTGACGGTACCGATAACGGTATTTCAGGTGCTTCTCGCGATATTGACAGCATACGGCTTCTCGCGGTACCCGAACAAATTCAAGGGCATCATCTTCTTCGCATACATCATACTGATGATAATGCCGTATCAGGTAACGCTCGTGCCGAACTTCCTCGTCGCGGACTTCATCAAGGACAACGCGGCGTCGGTGGTGTCACTGGCACCCGCAAAGCTCGCGGGGACGATAAACAAGTCCATTGAGAATATGCGGTGGGCGGTCATACTGCCAGGCATCTTCTCGCCGTTCAGCATATTCCTGCTGACGAAGGTAATGAAGCGCATACCCGTCTCGTACGTCGAAGCCGCAAAGCTCGACGGAGCGAGCGAGCTGCAAATACTGACAAAGATACATATGCCGCTGTGCAAGGGCGCGATAGTGTCGATAGCGATGCTCGTGTTCATCGACTACTGGAACATGGTCGAACAGCCGCTGGTGCTGATGAAGGATACTGACCTGCACCCGCTGTCGGTATTCCTGTCGCAGATAAACACGGGCGATATCGGACTGGCATTCGCGGTCGGAACGGTATACATGATACCGACGATACTGATGTTCCTCTACGGCGAGGATTACCTCGTGGAGGGCATAACCTACTCGGGCGGAATAAAAGGATAGCCATTAGCTATTAGCCATCAGCCTTTAGCTTATGGTGTCCGCTCCGCGGACGATTATTTCAAAAAATATCGCCGTAAGGCGATACAACGAGCTATCGGCTAAAGGCTAACGGCTTACACACAACAGCTCAAAACCAATATAAGGAGTACAACACCATGGCTGAAAATACAGAGAATATAAAAGCCGCCAAGGATATAAAGGGCGACGAGGGAATAAAAGACCCGAGAAGGAAGCGCGAGATAATCAAGACGATAATCATCGTATTCCTTGTGGTACTGCTTGTGCTGACCTTCTTCTCGAACACGATAATGAACCGCTCGCTCGCGGAGATAACCTCCGAGCGTGCGACCTCGGGCAAGCTGACCGAGCGCATACGCGGAAGCGGAATGGTGATGTCGAACCAGTCGTGGGACGTCACGGTCGACGGCAACAAGACCATTGAGGCCATCAACTGCAAGAACGGCTCCGAGGTCAAGAAGGGCGACGTGCTCCTGACGGTGAGCGCGGGCGACAACGAGGCTCTCACCGCCGCCGAGGATGCACTCACGGCACTCGAGCTCGACTACCAGAAGGCGATGCTGACGCCCTCCGCGGACTACAGCAGCGAGAATCAGGCGATAAAGAACGCCCGTGAGGACTTGCAGACAGCGATAGCCAGACGCGACGCGGCAGTCGCGGGACAGAGCGGCGCAAAGGCAGCAAAGGAAAAGTACGAGAACGACAAGAAGCAGAGCGCGTACTACACGAAGCTCCAGACCAAGCTCCAGAGCGTCATCACGGCGGTAGATTCCGACGAGTACAGCATGGCGCCTCCCGAGTACACGAACGACATTCTCGAGATAAAGCACGATGCAGACACCGCAGAGGCGGACTATTCCGCCGCCTGCACGATATACACGGCACTGACAGCCGAGGGCTCGACCGCCACAGAGGCTGAGATATCCGCCGCAAGGGAGGATATGGAGGCTAAGGAGACTGCCCGCAACGAGGCACGCGAGAAGTACGACACGGCGAAGTTCGAGCTCCGCGCGGACACAGCCGAGAAGCTCGCAGACGCCGAGACAAACGCCGAGTATTACGCCGCACAGGCTGCCGCATACGAGTCCGAGAATACGGGCTCGGGCATGAGCATAGACGACCTCAACGCCGATGTTACGTCTAAACAGCGTCTCCTCGAAGACCAGATAAACGCTCTCGCCAAGACTCAGAAGTCCGACGAGAACAACAAGAAGATGAGCGACCTCGACCTCGGAGCAAAGAAGAAGGAGGTCGAAAAGGCGCGTGAAAAGGTGAACAAGCTGAAGGCTGAGACAGGCACGACGGATATCGTCGCCAAGTACGGCGGCGTAGTCAGCAATCTCAGCGTAAAGGTCGGAGATACGACGCTTCCCGACGCTCCTATCCTGACGGTAGACCTCGCTGAGGAGGGCTACACGGTAGAGATATCCGTAGAAGCCGACAAGGCTAAGAAGATAAAGAAGGGCACCGCCGCAGAGGTGGTCAACAACTGGTTCGGCGGAATAGACGCCGTAGTAACCGACATCAAGAGCGACAAGACCGCAGGCTCGAAGAACAAGCTCATCGTGTTCTCGGTAACTGGCGACGTTGACTCGGGCTCCTACATAGAGCTGTCCATTCCCTGCGGAGGCGGCAACTACGACAACATCGTACCCAAGAGCGCTCTCGGTCACGACAAGGACGGCGACTTCGTCCTCACTGTCGTATCCAAGAGCTCACCGCTCGGCAACCGCTACTACGCAGAGCGCGTAGCCGTTGAGATACTCGCCTCGGACGAGACCTCGAGCGCAGTATCGGGCAATCTCGGCTACGGCGACTACGTCATCACAGCCTCAAGCAAGCCCGTCGAGCCGAAAGACCAAGTTCGCATGAAGGACAAATAAGGCGGTGGGGCGATGAAACTGAAAAAACCACTGCTTTACGCCGTCATCGCAGGCGTGAACGCCCTCTCGCTGACCGCAGCGCTCGCACTCACGCTTACAGGCGGAGCGATAGCCCGCTCGCAGAGCTACAACCGCTCTGCCGAGAAATGGGACAGGGACGGCGAAAGCACGCAGATAAGCTGTTTCTTCTCCGAGGACGCAGGCTTCACCACCGACAGCGTCTACGCGCTACGTGCGGAGATGCAGAGCAAGCTGAGCTCGGCGATAAACGACCCGAACGGCAAGCTCCCCGAGACGCCCGACGCGTACAGCACGCCGATAGGCACGGGATATGTCACAGCCGACTCGATAAAGAACGCCGAGGCTGACATCACCGCAGTCGGCGGAGACTTCTTCCTCTTCCGCGATTTCAAGCGGCTGAGCGGCGCCTACTTCACCGAGGACGACCTCATGCAGGACGGCGCAGTGATAGAGCGTTCGCTCGCGTGGAAGCTCTACGGCTCGCCGAACGTCGCGGGTCAGCAGATATACATCGACGGCGCGCAGTTCTACATAGCGGCGGTCATCGACGACCCGACCGACAAATACGAGAAGCTCACAGCCGACGAGAACCCGCGCGTATACGTCTCATACGACGGTGCGGCAAGCCTCCCGCAGGTGCAGTATTCCGCCGAAAACGGAGGCTACGGAATGGACGGCGGCTCGGAAGCTCCCGCAAAGCTGACGAAGATAACCTGCTACGAGTGCATAATGTACGACCCCGTCGAGAACTTCGCCTACAACACGGTGAACAAGTACCTCAAGAATATGTATAATGGCAGATACAGCGCGGTCAACAACACCGAGCGCTTCAAGCCCTCGCGAATGGCGAAGGCTTACAAAAAGCGTCCGCTCCTCGCAGTACGCAGGGACACGCTTGTCTACCCCTACTGGGAGAACGCCTCGCGCATCGCAGAATTCAAGCTTGCGCCGATGTATTTCTGGCGCACGGTATGCTTCGTGCTGCCGATAATAACCGCTATTTGGCTGATATGGCAGGGCTCGCGCCTCGTCAAGAGGAACGGGCTGAAGCTGATATCAGCTGTGATAGAAGCATATAAAAAGGCGGTATACCGCCGCAGGCAAAAGAAAGCTAACATATAAAACAAACAGTACCACAGCCACGAAAGGAAAATGGAAAATGAAAAGAGATACCGCACTCAGAACAATGGCAGCCGCACTCTCGCTGACCTGCCTGCTCTCCGCAGCATCGTGCTCGCTCCCTGGACAGGGAAGCGGCAGCGGCAGCAAGGGTGAAAAGCCCAAGCAGTCAGCCTCCGAGGTGCTCAAGCACACCTACACTGCAGAGCCGATAGGCAGCACCCCCGACGTTCAGTATGTCAACACGATAACCCGCCTCGGCGACACCGACAACGTCCTCATCACAGGCTCCTCCGACAAGGACGACGGAGAAGAGCTGTTCATCACCGACCTCAGCTTTGACAGCTTCACTCCCATAATCCCAAAATACGAGAAAGGCAAGAACTCCGAGCTCTACTGCAACACCTCGGCAGCTCTCGACGGAACTATCTTCCACGTTGCAAACATCACCGACCACGGCGACATGGAGATGCCCGACTGGAGCTCCCCCGATTTCGACTTTGATTCCTACGACTGGGACGCCTACAACAAAAACTCTGTACAGACCACATATCTCTACACCTTTGACAGCACAGGCAAGGAGCTGAGCAGCTCCAAGGTAAACATGGACATCTTCAATGAAGATGCCGATGACGAAGCTATAATCCCCTACCTCAGCAGCATCACTCCCATCGACAGCACGAAAGCGCTCGCACACATCTCAGCCGAGGTAGAGAGCTACTATATCCTCAATACAGACGGCACATTCGGCGAGCAGATAGATTTCCCCGATGACGTATGGCTTGGCGCGGTATGTGCAACTCCCGACAAGAACATAGCCTTCACTTCATACTACGAGGAGAATCAGTGCATAGGCATAGTCGACACCAAGACCTTCAAGGTCAATTCAAAGGCGGCGACTATCAGCGGACTCGACAACGACAGCATAACCAACCTCGTTTCGGGCGATGAAAACTATGCATACTACGCTTCGTCCTACCGCGGACTCTACGGCATCAAGGACAACGGCACAGCAGAGATGCTCACAGCGTGGGTAGACTCCGACCTCAGCGGCGACAATATCCGCGGGATAATGCCCATCGGCAACAATGAATTCATCATATACATCTACGATTACTCCGACGCTTCCGCAAACGGCTTCTACCGCATAAAGGAGCGCGACGCCTCCGAGCTTCAGGACAAGACCCTCATCACGGTAGCCGTCATCTACAGCGACAGCGACTTCATGAGCGAGGTCAACTCCTTCAACAGGACGAGCGACAAGTACCGCATCAAGATAAACGACTACAGCAAGTACTACGACTGGGATCAGCAGAGCGAAAAGTACCTGAACACTCCCGCAAAGCAGTTCAAGCTCGACATCATCGCAGGCAATTCGCCCGATATGGTATACTTCAGCGACCCGACCGCAATAAAGGGACTCTCCAACAAGGGCGTATTCGTAGACCTCAACGACTACCTCGGCAAGGACGGCACAGTTTCCAAGGACGATATAGTTCCCTCGCTGCTCAAGGCGTGCGAGGAGGACGGCAAGCTCTACTCCATCTCTCCGAACTTCGGAATGACGACAGTAGCGGTCAAGAAGGCTCTCTGCGACAAGGAGAACTGGACGATAGACGACCTCATCGAGACATATGAGAAGCTCCCCGAGGGCGCACAGCTCACAGAGTGGGACAGCACAAAGATAAACGTCTTCAACTTCCTCATGACGAACATGAACTTCGTTGACTACAAGAACGGCAAGTGCAGCTATGATTCCGACGAATTCATCAAGATACTCGAGTTTGCCAACCGCTTCCCCGACGAGGAGGAGCAGCCCGACTGGGAGAACATGAACGAGGAACAGATGGATAAATACTACGAGGAGCGTCAGACCGCTATCAGAAAGAACAAGGCGCTTATATCGCAGTTATCGCTCTATGACCTCAGAGATATCAACCGTGCCAAGGCAGTTACCTTCGGCGAGGACATAACGCTGGCAGGCTATCCCTCGAGAAACGGCTGCGGAATGTCAGCAAACACGAGCGCAAGCTTTGCAATACTGAGCGATTCGCCCAACAAGGACGAGTGCTGGAGATTCATCAGCAGCTTCTTCACAAGCGACTATCAGAAGAAGAACAACTGGTCGCTACCCGCGCTGAAGAGCGTGCTTGAGGATAAACTCGACGAGGCAATGAAGGACCCGAACTACACTGACGAGAACGGCGAGAAGCACTACGAGCCCTCCGAGTATACTGTAGGCGACCAGACAATAACGATACCGAATCTCTCGGCAGAGGACCGCGAATACCTCAAGGACCTCATCTACAACGCAAACGTGAGCGGCATGAGCGTGTGGGATTCCGATATCGAGGACATCGTAAACGAAGAGATAAACGCATATTTTGCGGGAGAAAAGACCGCAAAGCAGACTGCTGAGATAATACAGAACCGTGTATCCATCATGGTAAGCGAGCAGTCATAAACAACGCTATCTTCAATTTCATAAACTCCACCTCCTTATGAGGGGAAAGGGCTGTCCGACGGGGCAGCCCTTTCCTTGTGTAGGGGCGCATTCCGTGCGCCCGTGTATGCCGTTCATATATTTGGGGCGGATAATATCCGCCCCTACAACGCGTTTTCCGTTATTTTTTGCGGAACGCCGAAGGCGGCGTTCCCTACAAGTTTTCCGTATATTGCGAGCAAGCAGAAATCGCACCTACAAATTTACCGCACAACAAAAAAGAACGCATTTCGCGTTCTTTTCGTGGTATACTATACTCAGTCATCGATTATTTTCGGCGCGGGAGCGTCCTCGCGCTCGCGGCGTCGGCGGCGCTCCTCGGCTGCCTCATACGAGCAGAGCTGCACGGCTGCCACCGCTGCCGCAATAGCTGCGGGAGCAATACACGGCAGTATCCTCGCGCGGTACATATCGCTTATCGGCGTGAGCGCGAACTTGTCCGTCCAGCCCGCAGCGTCAGCGTGCGAGCAGAGCCTGTACATCATCACGAGACACAGCGCCAGTCCGCCTCCCGAGCAGACGACAGCCGCGATATTCGGCAGATTCCGCCTCGGCAGAGCCAGTACCGCTCCGAGCGCCATGACGAGTCCCGAAGCTATGAGCAGAGCTCCCACGGCGGCGAGCTCCCCGCCGTAGCTGTCCTTATTATATATGAGCCCTGCCCCCGACATACACACCATAAAGAGCGGGTACACGGCGGTCAGCACGAGCATCACCGCCTTTGCGGCTATAATAAGCGGATTTTTTCGTTTTTTTTCCATTATTTCACACCTGACGTCTGTTGCGG
>Ga0247608_10003505_pt1 | contig 18264 bp, 18 predicted proteins | sample 176DNAGHGlowgp2_FD_193490 | JGI IMG/M metagenome (GOLD analysis project Ga0247608, IMG submission 193490) | Sheep rumen microbial communities from Palmerston North, Manawatu-Wanganui, New Zealand - 1766 DNA GHGlow gp2 | ecosystem: Host-associated > Mammals > Digestive system > Stomach > Rumen ... | reverse complement strand
TAAGTGATAGTCCACAAACATTAAAAGGAGGTCATATTAGTGATTATGCATATGAATATATGTTTAATAATTGTTCATCATTAATAAGTGCTCCAGAAATATTAAGCAATACTGCAGGAGAAGGTTCATGTGTTCATATGTTTTATGGTTGTTCAAGAATCAATTATATAAAATGTTCAATTCAGTATTCAGAATTTATGAGTTCATATTTTACTGATTGGACAAATGGTGTTGCTGCTTCCGGAACATTTAATAAGCTTGAAGCTGCTGAATGGCCTATAGGAGTAAATGGCATTCCAACAGGATGGACAGTTACAACAATTGCGAAAGATTATTCAAAAGAATATTTAACATTTACTATTACAAGTGATGGTAATATTACTTGGGCTTCATGCGGTGATTCTACAACAACATCTTCAGCAACTTGTGGTAATGGAAAATTCCCAATAAGTTATAGTAAAGATAATGGAGAAACATGGACTGAAATTAGTCCAACAACACAATATAGTATTTCTGGTTCAAGTATAACTTCATATACATATTATGTAAATATTCCTGTTGTAAGTGGTGATGTTGTATTAATTAAAGGAAATAATGATACATATAATTATGGATATTATGGTAACATTACTGATGGATATTTTTTATTAAACACATTTGGACTTAGCACAGCTAATTATATAGTATCAGGAAATATAATGTCTCTTATTTATGGAGATGATTTTATTGGTAAGACTTTATTAAAAGAAAATAGTTGTTTTAGATCATTATTTACAAAATTAACAACATATCATCAGGGTGGTTGGTCTTCACAATTTTATTATAATAGAAGTTCTAATACAAAATTATTAGATGCAAGTAATTTAATTTTACCAGCTACAACATTAACTGATTCATGTTATGAAAGAATGTTTTATCAATGCTCAAATTTATCCGGAGCTTCTAAAATATTACCTGCAACAACATTAGCTGATTATTGTTATTCTTATATGTTTTATAATTGTACTTCTTTAATAACAGCACCAGCATTACCTGCAACAACATTAGCAGATTATTGTTATGATCATATGTTTAATTATTGTTCATCATTAACAATAGCTCCAGTATTACCTGCAACAGTAATGTTTGATTATTGTTATTCTAATATGTTTAATGGATGTTCATCATTAACAACAGCTCCTGTATTACCTGCAACAACATTAGCACAAAGTTGTTATAATAATATGTTTAGTGGATGCACTAGTTTAAATACAGCCCCAGAATTACCTGCAACAACATTAGCTTCTTATTGTTATTACGATATGTTCAGTAGATGTACTAGTTTAACTACAGCTCCTGTATTACCAGCAACAACATTGGCTGATAATTGTTATGAATCTATGTTCATCGGTTGTAAAAGTCTTACTACTGCACCTGCACTTACAGCTACTACTTTAGCAGATAATTGTTATTCAGGTATGTTTAGTGGATGTACTAGTTTAACAACAGCACCAGAATTATCTGCAACAACGTTAGCTAGTTATTGTTATGCAAGTATGTTTTATGGATGTACAAGTTTAACTACAGCTCCAGAATTACCTGTAACAACATTAGCTGATTATTGTTATCAATATATGTTTTATGGATGTACTAGTTTAACAACACCACCAGAATTACCAGCAACAATATTAGCAGATTATTGTTATCAATATATGTTCCAAGGATGTACTAGTTTAATAACAGCTCCAGAATTACCTGCAACAGTATTAAAGCAATATTGTTATTCCGCAATGTTCTCTAGTTGTACAAAAATAACTGAAACAACAGAATTACCTGCAACAACATTAGCGCCTTATTGTTATGATAATATGTTTAATGGTTGTAGTAAATTAATAACAATATCAACAATATATGCTACTACATTAGCTTCTTATTGTTGTAATTTTATGTTTGCTTATTGTTCATCATTAACATCAGCACCATCATTACTAGCAACAACATTAGCTTCTAATTGTTATGCTAATATGTTCGTTGGTTGTAGTAAATTAACAACAATTCCAGAATTACCTGCTACAACATTAGTTGATAATTGTTATTCTGGTATGTTTCAGGGTTGTACAAGTTTAATAAGTATAACTGGTTTTGATGCAATTTCAATCGGGTCTCATTCTTGTTTGGAAATGTTTAGAGGATGTACTAATTTACAATCAGTAAATTTACAGTTTACATCTATTGGTTCTTCTGGTTGTTACCATATGTTTGATAGTTGTTCAAATTTAGAATCTGTAAGTTTTTCATGTATAACTATAGGGGACTATGGATGTAATTATATGTTTCAGAATTGTACAAAATTAAACAATGTTACATTAAATATAACAACATCAGTAGGAAGTTATGGATGTAGTAGTATGTTTTATAATTGCACAAGTTTACTTTCTATTAATTCTTCTGCATTATCTGCAACATCATTAGCTACTTATTGTTATGATAATATGTTTCGTGGATGTACTAGTTTAACTACAGCTCCAGTTCTTCCAGCAACTTCATTAGCAAATTATTGTTATTGCGGTATGTTTTCTGGATGCACTAGTTTAACTACAGCTCCAGAATTACCAGCAACAAATATACAATACTCTTGTTATGTAAGTATGTTTAGTGGATGTACATCATTAACTACAGCTCCAGAACTTCCTGCAACAAAATTAGCTAATAATTGTTATGATAATATGTTTTATGGATGTACAAGTTTAACTACAGCTCCAGAATTACCTGCAACAATATTAGCTGATTATTGTTATGCAAATATGTTTTATGGATGTACTAGTTTAACTACTGCTCCAGAATTACCTGCAACAGTATTAAAAACATATTGTTATCAATATATGTTTTACAGATGTACAAGTTTAATTACAGCTCCAGAATTACCAGCAACAACATTAGCACTTTATTGTTATCAATATATGTTCCAAGGATGTACTAGTTTAATAACAGCTCCAGAATTACCTGCAACTACATTAGTAAATAATTGTTATTCCTATATGTTTTATGGTTGTACTAATTTAAATTATGTAAAATGTTTAGCTAAAGAAAATATAACATCAAGTTATCTTAATTATTGGTTAAATAATGTTTCTGCTTCAGGTACATTTATTATAGATCCAGAAGCAACTACATGGCAAACAGGAGTAACATACGGTATACCAAGCGGATGGACAATACTTGTTAATAATGATCAGGGATTACAAGTTACAAGTGATTCAAAATATGGTGAAAGTAATACAATAAAATGTGTCAATAATGAAACTAGTTTATCTATGACATTTTATTTACGTTCTGATTATACATATCAAATTAATACACCTGCTTGGGTATCAGGAACTATAAGTAAAGATACAAGTAAATCATTTGAAAATAGACTTGATTATTTAACATTATCATTAACTATTACAGAAAATAATACAGGTTCAGATAGAACAGGAACAGCTTCATTAATTATTTATGATGAAAATAATAATCAATTTACAAAATCTATTATATTTAATATTACACAATTAACAATAAGCCAATATGTTAATGTAAATTTAAATAATACATTTATAAATGATGGAACAGATGGTTCATATACAATTTATAAGTATACTTGGAGTTCTAATAATTATTATTCAGGAAATTATTCAATGTATATAACTATAAACGGTTATTCAACATTTACATTACAAGTTAAAAACTATAATCAGAATTCAACTTGGACTCGTGTTATTATAGGTAAATTAGATACTGAACCACTTCCTGGATCTTCATCTTCAACTATGACGGATAGTATGTATTGGAATGGTGCTAATTATGCATATTCAGCTGAATTTAATACTGTTACATTTACAGATATTCCAGAAGGTGAACATACTATTCATATAAAATATATTAAAAATTCATCTGGTTCTAGTTCTTCATATGGGGCTTGGATTAAGGTTCCAGATGTTACAGATGAACAATAGAAAAATGGGCGCTTCACAGCGTCCATTTTTCTTGTAACCCTTTAAATCATGTATTTAATACCACACTATATAATTCCTTGTGAATAAATCCAGCATTGCCCTGTAGCATATTCACATCCTCCTGGGGAACGATGAGAAACACTCATACTTGCAGGAACATCTACAAGAACATAATCTTTGCAATCATTAAATTGAAAAGGTTCGTTTTTCATTACAACAGAATGAAGCATAACCTCATCCGAATCGTTAAAGTCCTCAAGCATTTTTTTAAGGTCTCCAACTGTAAGATGTTTACTAAGATCTATCATATTCTTTAACTTTTTACATAAATAATATAGAAAAATTTTGCAAAAATTCAAAATAAAAAACTATATTTATATATAAAGATATTTTATAGATGTGTAGAGAAGTATAATGCTTCCCCTGATATTTGTAAAAGAATAAATTACATATCTATGAAGTTTATAAAAATATCTAATAAACTTTTATGAATACTTTAAAAAACGATGGCAACTATGCCAAATTAGCTATTAACAAATCTTTATTAAAAGAGTACAAAACTTCTGATTGTACAAGAACCGTTTACATGAATGACGGTGATGAATTTCAAATTCAATTATTTAATCCAGAAACAATTGAGATTGGTGCAGAGATTTTTATAGACGATGAACCATTGTCTAATATTATCATCTTAAATCCTGGAGAAAGAATGTGGCTTGAAAGATATACTGATAAAGCCAAGAAATTTAGATTTAAGGTATATACTGTTGATGGTGATTCTAAAGCAGTAGAGAAGGCAATTGCTCATAATGGAGAAATAAAGATTAAGTTCTACAAAAAGAAAGTTGCAGAAACAATAAAAGTAAACACAGATTATACTTGGAAACCTTGGACTCCTATTTATTATGATTTTTCTATTACTTGTGATAATAATGCAGCAAGTGCAGCAACATCTATTTCAGCAGACAGTTCAGTTAATTATTGTTCATGTGATTTATCTGGAATTGGAGGTAGTTCAATAACAACTGGTTCTGCAACTGCTTCAACAGGATCAAATGCAAGAACTCGTTCTTTATCAAAAACAGCAGATACTTTATCTTTTGTTCCTTCAGCTGCTTCATTTAGTTGTGGAGAAACACATTATGAAGATGGAAGTTCATGTTCATGGGCAAGTATTAATAATGATAGTAATTTAATTGAAACTGGTAGAGTTGCAGAAGGCAGTAATTCTTCACAGAGATTCCAGACTGTAAATATTGATCTTGAGTATTGGCCATTTAGAACTGAGTCATTTAAGATTTATCCTTATTCAAGAAAGCCTTTTACTGCTACAGATGCTAAGAAATTATATTGTCCAAATTGTGGTAGAAAGTTAAATACAAAGTTTAAGTTCTGCCCATATTGTGGAGAAAAAATTGACTAAAAAATTATTTTTACATATACAAAAATATATTATATATAGATAATGAGAGAAGTTGATGAAAAAAATCTTGAAGATACACTTGCAGGTCAGATAGATGATTCTGCTAACACAGGTGTAGAAACCAAGGTTGAAGAGCCAACTTACAAAAATGAAGCTTCACAGTATCTCGGCACCAAATTACAACATAAGATTGGTCGTATAGAAAATGATAAAGAAGCTGATGAACAACTTGTTGAAGATAAAAAGTTAACAAGAGTTGGTGAGAAAATCGCTCAACGTGCTGAGGTAAGAGACGGTTGGATGGATGTTGATAAGAGACTTCTTGGAGAAAGAGCAAAGTTCTATCCTGAAGACTGGGAATTTAAAATTCGTCCAGCAACTGTTGAGGCCATCAGAAATTGGAGTACAATTGATGATGAAAATCCTAATTCTGTTGATGATGTATTCAATGAAATATTGAAGTATTGTTTGACAATTGTTACACCTACTGGTAATCTTCCTTGGGGTAATGTTCGTTCATGGGATAGATTCTTCTTCGTTCTCCTTATTAGAGAATATACATTTGTAAATGGTGAAAATAAAGTAGAGTTTACTGAAGATTGTCCAAGCTGTGATAATCCTGTTACATTTAGACTTACTTCACAGAGTTTACTTTATGATTTACCTGACCCTGATATTATGAAGTATTTCTCACAGGAGGAACAGAACTGGTTAATTGATCCTGAAGAATATAATGTTAATTGGCCTGAAAATATTGTTCTTTATTTACCTACATTGGAAAAAGACGCTAATATTAAAGCATGGCTTATTGACAGAGTTCAGAACAATAAGAAAGTTGACAATGTATTTGTTAAGTTCTTACCTTGGTTAGCTCCAAAAATTTCTAAAGATTTAACAATCGCTCAACGTCAGATTAGAGAATATGAAGTTAAGTTCAAATCTTGGGATACTGATATGTTCTCATTTATGGATGAAGTAATTAACAATATTACTGTTGTACCAAGTACCAAGATAATTGAAACTTGTCCAACTTGCGGTGAGGAGGTAACTGCCGCAATTTCCTTTCAAGATGGAATTCGTTCTTTATTCAATATGGCGAGTGGACGTAAGAAATTTGGTAAGAAATAAACTTTATATCTGTAAAGAATATCATATTCAACCATCAGAAATTGATAGGATGGTATTTTTTGAATATGAATATATGCTTGAAGATATAAATAAAGAACAGAAAGAACAGGAGAAGAAAAATAAAGAAGATGAAAAGAAATATGCTGCATTAAATAAAACACCTAATTACAATTCAATGATGAGTAATGTTGGTCGTTCAATGCCAAAGCTTCCAAGTTTTTCAATGCCGAAATTTTAATGATGGAACCTATTAATTAGGTTCCATTTTTTATTTTTATTTATAAAATTGTATCTTATTATTTTGAATGGCAAATACTAATGCAAACATTACTAATAAGCTTTTTACTTATGTAAGTCATGGCGTTGATATTAATGAAGATATAAAAGAAATATATCAAAATTCATTAATATTCATAGGAGATGAAGGACAGATTTATATTCCAATGTATAATACTTATATTGGAATAGGAAATTCTAGATTCAGTAATATTATAGATAGTGCTGTCTGGGAGAAAGGAGAAAATACTGCAAGTATTCAATCAAGAGATACAGGAGCTATTGCAAAAGGTAATTATTCATTAGCTCACGGAAAAGATACAAGAGCATTCGGAGATTATTCAGAAGCAGGTGGTTTTGAATCAATTGCTTCAGGAGATAAATCAACAGCAATTGGAGACAGAAATATTGCATTAGGTAATTCTGCTTTTGCTGAAGGTTCTGAAACTGTTGCTTACGGAATAGGTACTCATTCTGAAGGTATTTCATCATATGCATACGGAAAAGGTTCTCATACAGAAGGACAATTTACTGCAGCTTATGGTGTCAGTTCTCATGCAGAAGGTCAATTAACAACAGCTAATGGTGATTATTCTCATACTGAAGGTTTTAGAACAATAGCTGCTGGAGATTTTTCTCATGCAGAAGGAACAGAAACTTATGCAATGACATATGCTCACTCTGAAGGATATGGTACATATGCATTAGGAGAGCACAGTCATGCAGAAGGTATGATTTCATACGCTGTTGGAAATCAAGATCATGCTGAAGGTTATGGGTCATACGCATATCATCATTCTCATGCTGAAGGATATAATTCATACGCATATCATCATTCTCATGCTGAAGGTAACTATACAAAAGCATATGAGCAATCACATGCTGAAGGAGATAATACATATGCATGGTATCAATCACATGCAGAAGGAAATTATAATATTGCGTTAATAGAATCTCATGCTGAAGGTAGATCAACAGATGCAAGATATATTTCTCATACTGAAGGTAATCATACACGAGCAAATGATTGTTCTCATGCTGAAGGAGAAGTAACATATGCGGATTATGGTTCTCATGCAGAAGGTTATTATACATATGCATATAATACTTCTCATGCTGAAGGAAGATACACATATGCAATAGGAAACAGTAGTCATGCTGAAGGTTTCTATACTTATGCATATGGGGATACTTCTCATGCAGAAGGTGCTGGTACATATGCATACGGAAATTGTTCTCATGCAGAAGGTGGTGGCACATATGCCCTTGGTACAGATTCTCATGCAGAAGGTTCCCATACTTATGCATACGGAGATGTTTCTCATACAGAAGGAGATAGTACTTATGCCATTGGCACAGATTCTCATGCAGAAGGTTATTTAACATATGCTCAAGGAGATAATTCTCATGCAGAAGGTCATACAACATATGCAGTAGGTTATGTTTCACATGCTGAAGGTTATCATACATATGCTAATAATGAATATACTCATGCTGAAGGCTCAGATACATATGCTAATGGTGAAGCATCTCATGCTGAAGGTATTACTTCTAAAGCAAATGGAAATTATTCACATGCTGAAGGAGGATTAACAATAGCTAACGGAGTTTATGCGCATGCTGAAGGTTATTCAACATATACTAACGGAAGTACAACTCATGCAGAAGGCCGTACAACATATGCTATTGGAGAAGTATCTCACTCAGAAGGTGAACATACATATACTTATGGTCCAGCATCACATGCAGAAGGTCAATATACATATACTTATAATACTGCTACAGGATCACATGTAGAAGGTTTTAATACTTACACAGGTGGTAATTTTGAAACTAATAATTTAACAGCAAGTTTAAATACTTCAAGAGGTGTATTTGCTCATGCTGAAGGTAATGCAACAATCGCTAAAGGACCTTATTCTCATTCAGAAGGTAAGAAAACATTTGCTAAAGGGCAAAATTCTCATGCAGAAGGCGATAATACTGTATCTGAAGGAATTGCTTCTCATGCAGAGGGTGATAATACACTTGCTTATGGTAACGCTTCTCATGCTGAAGGTACAGTAACTGCAGCTAATGGAAATTATTCTCATACAGAAGGTGTAAGAACAATTGCCAATAATGAAGGTGAACATGCAGAAGGTAAGTATAATCTTTCAACATTAAATAAGACAATACATTCAGTAGGTATTGGCACTGATACTAATGCAAGAAAAAATGCATTTGAGATACTTAATGATGGTACTTCATATATAATTAATTTAGGAAAATATAATCATTCTGTAATTCCTTATTATGATGGTACAAATCTTAATTCTGCAGTATCTGTTCAAGAATTAATTAATACACACTTTGAAGATGGTCTTTTAATTAATCAATTAGATCCAAGAGGAAACAGTAATTTCACTTATGCGATTGTTGGTATTAACACATACACAAGTACAGATAATCAACATAAGATAAGTTACCAGATATTACCTTTGCCTACAAAGAAATATGTTGATGATTTAATTGAAGCTAATGATGCATTAAGATATTGTGGTACTGTTACTCCTGCTTCTGCAGCTAATGGAAATATTACATTATCTCATTATCAGACAGAAGATGATCCTGAATTAGTAAATCCTGGTCATCATACAAAACCAGATACTTCAAGAGGTGCTGTTTATAAAGTATCATCAACAGGTTATATTGGATTAGAATATGTAAAAGCTGGTGATATGATTATTTCATATCAAGATAATGCAGTTGCTAATACATATGTAGGTTGGGATGTAATTAATGAAAACTTACATCTTATTACAATTAATCCAACACAAGCATATAACCCAACACAAAATAGAGTTCTTACTAATGTTCATCTTACAGATGATGGTACATTTAGTTATACATATTATCCTTTGACTGTTCAAAATAATCAAGCAACAAATAATAATCTTGTTCAACAGTCAACTGGTGGAAGTGCATTTATACAACAAACAGATTTAAATAGATTACATGATGTAACTAATATAGGTATTCCGGTATTAACCGCTGTTAAATTAACTCAAACAAATCTTACAACAGAGTTATCATATTCATATACTTATATTTATTCAAATCAAGGTCACCACACATATAATGTAGGTGAAGATACTGAAGCTGGAAATAATCCTTCATATGTGGCTTTAGATATGAATCCATTTAATGTAATGACAGGTATATCAATAAGTTATGATGGTAAAATATCATACAGTTATACACCAGTTGTTATTTTAGATGCTGAGCATTCTCACGGCGCTGACCAAGGTGAACTTTCATACGGACTTAATTATATTAAGGGAAGTACAGGAGATACAACTGGTGTAATTACAGAATTATATCTTTCATCTTATGTAGACCCTGTTAGCGGAGAAACTCATGTCAATACATTATCATATGCATATACTAATTTAAGTGGTTTTGAAGGACATACTTCTTCAAACGGAAAAGATTTTGTTATTTCATATACACAAAATGCTAAAGGTAAAATCAGTGTTGAGTTTGGAACATTTACATATGAAAATACTGCAGTTGCTAATGCATCACATTATATATCAAATGATTCATATAAGTTCATTACAAATGTAAATATTAATCATGATGGTAAATTATCATACCAAGTAATTGATGTTACTATTACTGATTCATATACATATAATGATGTACAGACAGTTAATGATACTCCTAGAAAATTCTTACCAACTGGCATATATCCAGCTAATAAGAATGCTCGTTCATTCTCATATTTATATGACGAAACATTTGCATATACTTATGTATATACTAAGAACAATATGAAATATTCATATCAGTTCTTCAATGGTTCTGAAGTATTAAATGGAAATTCATATATCTTTGGTAAAGTAGTAATAAAATCTGGTGATGGACTTGGTGGTTCTGTTGCAGCTGATTTAGATGTTGGTAATAATGCTATAATTCGTAATGATGCTTCAATTTACGGTGATGCAAGTGTTTCAAAGAATTTATCAGTTACTAATAGTGTTGAATTAGCTAAAACACATTTAACTGCAACTAATGTTTATTCTTATGGTGTAACATATTTAGGCGCTAAGAAACCAAGCGGAGTATCTACTTATTGGACATATGTAATGGGTTCAACTACTATAGGTTCAGATAATGCAGATTATGTTTATTTAACTTCACGACATATTGATTTATCTAAAGCATCAACAACGGCTAAAGTTGAATTTAGTGGATTGAATTTATTATGGGGAACAATATAAAAAATTAAGAGAACCTAAATGGTTCTCTTTTTTATGATATATTGAGATTGGCAACTTTATTTTCATATTGTTCATTTATCAATAAATCATATGTGCTTTTATCAATGCCTAAAATAAAGTTCCCAAGATAAGCAATATATAAAGTTACTTTAGTTTTTACTTCCTTTTCGTTTTCATATTCTGGTGTTCCATATTTTGCATCTGTTTTCATAAAGAAAAACTCTTTTGTTACAAAAAGCTGAGAAACTAATGCAGAATTGAATTTTCTATCATCCAAACAGCTGAAATTGTAATCTTTAACATGATGACCCCACTCATCAAGTTTATACATTGCTTTTGCTTTAAACCAGAACATTTATACAATTTTTACTTTGTTAGTTTTGTGCGGATTATATTTAGGAAAATACTTTCTTTTTTCATCATCAAAAGTAATCTCTCTTAATGAATTTACAAGGCATTCAAGGTCATTATCAATAAACCATTGTTTAACTCCTGTAATATAGTAAGTGTATTCACCATTTTCATTAATATGCAAATTCCAATTGAATGGAGGAAATGCTCTATCAGTTGTATATGTATTAGTCCATGCTTTAAGAATTTCCTTTAATACCTTAACACGACTATTATTGTTATAAGTATTTTCAGGCTTTAACTCAATAAATACAATATTATCATAATTTACATTTGTATAAGTAAACTTAAAGCCTAATATCCAAACATTCTTTTCATAAAAAGAATCAACTCCCTTTACAGAATTTGTCTTTTCTACTTTAAGAATTTTATCTAATGTTAACTTATCATAAGATATAGTTAAGCATCTATTTCCATCACTCGTCCAAAAATTAATCATATATAATTATAATATATTTAATAGTCTTTCAGGTTCTTCCCTCTCGTAAGATGGTGTATAAAGTGTTCTCCCATAATATGAATCCATATAATTTTCAGATTGAATCTTATCAATAACATCATCAAGCTGAAATCTTTTGAGTTCTTTCATATTGGTAGACAGAAAATAAACTTTCTCTTTCAATTCTGGATCAACATAAATCCAATCAAATTTCAATGTAGAATATTGATATTTATTATCTTCACTCCATACATTAAGGCATTCCTTAAGAATGTTCAATTTTCTGTTTTCATAAACATATTCGGAATTAATAACAAGATTAACTGGTACTTTCAAAGCTTTCTTAGTTTTACGAGCCTCAACTTTATTGTTAATAAATCCCTTATAGAACGCTAAAACAGTTTTACAATTTTCTTTAACATTATTAAGGTACTTATTAATGTTAGAATTTTCTTTAACTTTTTTCATAAATTTATCATTTTTAATAAATACGAATTTCAATACCCTTCTCACGAGCTTTCTTCATCTTTCCAGTGTTACTATCAAGAGAATTAGTAAATACAATCTGAACTTCTTTCCAAGAACCTGTCATTCTATATTCAGGATGCTTATTAAGAAAATCTCCCTTAGAAAGATAATCATTAGGTTCACCAGTAAGAATAACAGGAATCTGGTCTCCAAGATTCTTTTTAGTTTCAATTGCAACCTTACGTTCCTGGTCAACAGTCTTTCCAATTGCATTCATAATCTTCTGAACCTTAGTCATTTCAGGAGAACTTTCATTGAAACACCAGTTATAAGAAACTCCAGGAAGAGAAGTCCAATCCTCATCTCCAGGATTAATCATAAACTTAACAATCTGTTCTGCAGCCTTTTCTCCACACATATTGAATGCACAGGAAATAATGATATCCTTGATAGTCATTTTAGTAAGATATTCATTAAATGCCTTAGCAGCATTAACTCCAGATTTTCCCCCAAGAGCACGATTAATATCTACAGGCTGCACAAGGAGAATATTATCAGGGACTTCCTTAGGTTCAATTCCAAAGAATTCATCTCCCTGACATTCACCCTTAATGAAGTCAAAAATCTTTTCAGCAGCTGCAGGTCCAATAGAAGGAATTCCCAGAGAACGTGCAGAAGCCAAGAATTTATTTTTAGTAATTTCCTCAGGAGTAAGATTCTTATAAAGATGAACACCGTCAATAGTACAATCAGTAATATCAACGCAAATGTTGTTTTCATCAAATGCAGAGGTATCAGTAATCTTGTAAATGAACGGAATAATATCTCCTGCCAAAGAAAGAATTACTTTAGTACCTTTGGAAATTTTGTTTTCAAGAACATAACCATAATTATGAGCGGAAGCTTTAGTAATCTGCTTACCATCCATAATCACAGGATTTACAATAATAACTGGAGTATATTCTCCGGTCTTATTGGAAAGTTGCCATTTAATATCAACAATCTCAGTTTCCTGGAGCATCGGAGCAAACTTAACAGCGACGCAATCCTTAGGACGATGTTCAATTATTCCGATATTGCTTTCACGGAACTCATCCTGAGGTTTGAAAACGATACCGTCAAGTGCGAAAGGACAGTCCTCAGAACGATATTGATTAAATTTATTATAAAGGTCTGTGAATACATCAACAGTAATCTCAGAAATAAGAGTGTAATAATATTTCGGAGAATCAGGATATTCATAATTGTTCCAATCAACATCAGCATAATCTCCGTCATCAAGCTTAACTCTAATGTCATAAATTACGATTGAAAGGTCGTTAAGCATTTCCTGATACTGAGGATCTTCAGAATAATCTCTGTTAAGAATACCGCTGACGAAAGAACGAGGATTAACGAATTCAGAATACTTCTGTTCAAAAACAAACTTATCAATCAAAACCTCTCCACGAAGAACATAACCAATATTGGAAATCTGTTCATTAATTGCCTCAACATTAGGTGTTACTTTATTAATAAGGTGTTTATAAAGATCCTTACCCCATTCACCATCACCACGAGAAGAAATACTTTTTACTTCTTTTTCCTCAACAACAGCTTCAAATGAACAGCCATCAAACTTTGGAGTAACGATATATTTATATGCCTTATTCCTAAGAATGTATTTATTAACTTCGTTGAGGTAATCAGCAAAATTAATCTTACCGTTGTTATCTTCTTTTATCTGAACTTTAGCAAGAGAACCCATAAGGAACGGATGCTTAACTGTATAAGAAGGATTCTTCTTTGCACCAATGTAAGACTTATTTTCAAGCCCAAGTTTTTTCTCAAGCTCGTCAAATTCAAAGTCTTCCATGATAGGTTCTCCGTTGTAGTAAGCCTCTTTTGCTTTATTATAAAGTTCTAAATCCGTCATATTCTGTTTAAATTTATTTACAATTCAATATAGAAATGAACATAAAAAATTCAATTCAAATAAGATATTTTTTCTTTTGGAAGCTCTTCAAAAAACAAATAATGACAATCAAATCCTGCTTCATTTTTTCCAATTGTAATTCCTAGAAACTTCCAATGCATTTCATTACATATATAATTTAATGCATCTTCAAAATTAACGCATTCAACATCTTTAAATCTATCATAAAATTCTGATTGATTATCAACGGCCTTAAACCAATATGATAATGGATCCCAATGGCTTAAACCGTGAATAGCTTTTATACCATTAGTATATAATATTTTGATTTTATTCATATTTAAAAAATGTTATGATATAATCATCAAGAGATTCACCTCTACCTATACAATATAAATCCCAATCAGAGCATTCACAATAAATGTTGATAACTTCAGTTATCATAGATACTTTAGTATTGAGATATTTTCTTTTATATTTTTCGCTAATAGTTTTAAACTCTTCTTTCGTTATATTAAAGCTAGAATTATTATTGTTAAGATATTTGAAGAACTCAATAACAGTATATTCCAAAGCAAGATAATTACTTGGAAAATCATAAAGTTCAATTATCTTATAAATTTTCTTTTTTGATTTTATTTGTTTCATAATTTAGCTTATTCGTATCTAAAAAATGTTACTGTCCAAAATTGCTCAGTTGCATGCCATTGAGAGCTAACTGACAATAATTCATATTTAGTAATTTCAGTGTATACATTAATTATATCATTTATACTATATACATATAAATTACTAAAATATTTCTTTACCTCCATTAATTCTGATGGAGATAATTCAAAAGTGTGGTTTTCATTTAAAATTTTAAAAGTTTGGTATACAGAAGCCCCAATATTTGGAATTCTGATACACCAAACTTTATACCTTTTAATCTTTTCTTGCTTATGTTGTTTCATAAATTAGCTCTTAACAACCCAGTCTGCAAGAGAAGTAATAAGATAACCGAGAGTCTTGTAACGACACTCAAATCCTTCTCCTTCAACCCATCCCTTAGCGGCAGTAAATACTTCGTTGGATTTATTTTGTCCCTTAGTACCAGGGTTAGGATTAATATCAATATCAACGTATGCAATAGGAACACCATATTCGCGGAGTGACTTAGCAACATTGATTGATTCTTCTACTTCCTTAAGAAGTCGTTCTGCTCTCTGTTCACGACGGTAACGAGGTACATTCCAACGACGGAAAATACAATGTGCGCCATGTCCATGTTCACCATCTCCCTTATCATACATAGCAATAATAGTTGAAAAACATGTCTTACTACCCTTGCTCTGAGAGTCTGTACCCACCATTACATCGATGTTTCTATGTGACTTGTAATAATCACGAACATACTCTTCCACATTTGGAAGCTTCTCTCCGGTGAACTTTTTAAAATCAATTGTTCCAGTCATAATGTTTATAAAAAATTAAATAAATTTACCAAAAGTAACTATCAAACCAAAAATCATAATAGATACTTGCGTATAAGTTGTACTTACAGTCTTCAATGAATGAATTCCACAAATAGCAAAATCTTTATCAAATTCTGCAGATACTACATACTTTTTCTTACCGATTGTAATCATACATTAATGTTTATTTCTGTTTAACAAAACTAATATAGTATTAAAATAGTAAAATTCAAATTAAATTGAAAATACTATATGAAATTTTCTATTATATAATATAATGTATAACTAAAAAAGTCTTTTAATATGGTTACTGCTTTTATTGTATGTGTGATAATCATTATTGTATTATGGTTAATCATTTATTATTCAATTAAGAAATATAACACTATTTATCTTGGACCTAATAATGTTCAAGTAGTTGTTTTAGATAAAACATTATTTGATGTTACTATTTCATTTATTGACAATGAACCTGTAAAGATTTCTTTACTTGATTTTGTACTAAATTATCATTTATATTAATATATGGAGGAGATTAAATTTTTTAAAGATGTAGACAAAAGTTTAAAGACATTAAGTATATCTGCTGCTTTAGGACTTATTGCTAAGCCCGTAGACCAGGAGCAAATGCTTGAGAATACTTATAATAAGCATTATAATAATCCTGAGTCACAATATTATCATATGTCTAAAGATGAAATTAAAGCTGTATGGGAAGCTAAAGGTGCAGCATCTAGACAATATGGTTCATTACTTGATGATTACATTGGTATCAAACTTACAGGTACCGATGCTGATTTAGAAATGTATAAACTTGATAATGATGTTGATGGAGATGAAAGATTAAAAGGTCTTATATCTTCATTTGATAATTTCTATGATGTTCTTTCTAAATCTGGAGATATGGAATTTATAGCAAGAGAAAAGACACTTTACTATAAAATTGGTGATTATTATATTAAAGGTCGTTTTGATGCTCTCTTCAGAAATAAAAGAACTGGAAAATGGATTATCATTGATTGGAAATCAAGTAAGAGTGTTGATTATAAAAATGTTTGGGAAAAACTTTTAGGTCCTGCTAAAATGTATGATAACTGTAATCATGTTACATATACTATGCAAGGATATTTTTATAAGACAGCATTAATTTATTCTGAATATCTTCCAGAAGGAACAACTGAGGATGATGTTGAATTCCTTATTGTACAACTTCCTGGATTTGCTGTTGAAGGAGATAAGAATTTTAAGATTCATAAACCAGCATTTAAATATGATAAAGAATTTATGGATAAGATATTTGAATTTGCTATAAAGAAAAACGCATTATTAGAACAGAAAAACTGATAAAAAATATGAGTAGATTAGAAGAATTAAATCAAGAAATTAAAGATACTCAAAAGCGTCTTAAAGAATTAGAAAAAGAAAAATTTGATATTGAAAATATTGACGCAATAGCAAGTGTACAAACATTAATTGGAAAGTATTTTAAATCTAAATCTTCTGGAACTGGTTCTTATGAAATTTTAAAAGTAACTGGTTATTATGAAAATACATTAAATGCTATATGTGAACATTTTACTGCTCAAGATTATCTTATTGGAGATTTTATATTAACATATCAAAGATTAGGAGAAATTCCATATATTGTTATTACAAATCAATTTGATGAAATTTCAGAAGAAGAGTATAATAATTATAAAAACGATTTCTTAAAATACATGTCATGAAAACTTGGGACGATGTAAATGTTGGTGATTATATTTATTACTATGATCATTGTAAAATGCATAAACAATATGTTCATTATGCAGCAATAGAATTAAAACATAAAGAATATTCTGATTGGAGAAAACCAAATAAAAAAATAATTGAAGAATATCAAATACTTGTTTTAGAAGTTGGACCTACTCATAAAAGAATAGAATTTAATGAGTATTATTTTGATAAAACAGAATGGATTAAGTGGGGATTTCATAGATTTTCTTGCAAAGAAGCAGCAGAGAAATGGTTTAAGAGGATGATTGATTGGAGATTGGATAGAGCTGAAAGGTTTAAAAATAAATATGAAAAAGAAGTTTCTATTTTAGAAAAATATGCAGAGTTTAACAAAGATTTTTAATTATGAATACATTAGAACAAGCAATAGTTGAAATTGAAGATTTAGTTTCTACTAGATATAGAGAAAACTTTCCTGAATCACAGTTAAGAAAAAATACTGCAGATAATATTGAGTTTCTTAAATTTAATTTTGAAACCATTAAGAATGCTAAAAAGAACGATGTTAAATTAAAAGCATTAGAAAATATCTTAAACATTGTTTTAGATGATCATCTTCTTCCAAAATCATGGCAGAAAGAAGGAGAAAAGAATTACTTTGATTATTGTAGAAATCAGGGTATTGAACATAGACTTATTAAATATCCACATGATATTGAAAGATGTGTAGGATATTGTAATGATATCATTACAAGACTAGATGAAGACAATAAAGATGAAGATTCATTATCTGTT
>Ga0247608_10003503_pt1 | contig 18269 bp, 13 predicted proteins | sample 176DNAGHGlowgp2_FD_193490 | JGI IMG/M metagenome (GOLD analysis project Ga0247608, IMG submission 193490) | Sheep rumen microbial communities from Palmerston North, Manawatu-Wanganui, New Zealand - 1766 DNA GHGlow gp2 | ecosystem: Host-associated > Mammals > Digestive system > Stomach > Rumen ... | reverse complement strand
CTAAAAGTATGATTAGCTTGTCATAAGAATGGCTTCGGCTTGCAAAGTTACACAATAAAGACGGACCTGCAAGCCAAATCTATCACGGGATATAATATTTTTGCCATCAATTCCGCGCCCTGCTTGTTCGGATGAATACCGTCAGAGAACAACTCTTCCTCATTGAAAGTTTTGAAGACCGAATCCATAGGTGATGGAGTCTCCCAGGCATGCAATCCTAAAAGGCCTGTCAATCATATGTATTTCTTTGTCTTTCTCTTATCTGCTCCTCCAGCACAACAATAATCGGACTATAATTGTAGCTACGGAGACATATCTGCCTCTCGGAAAGGAAGTGGACTACAAGGTCTACATCGTCTCCGGACAGGCCTTTCAGGCGACGGAGGTTCTGCTCCGAGAACTGCATCAGGTTGGCAATCCAGTCAATGTATGCATCATGGAACGCTTCCTTGATATTGTCCGGCAGGTCGGTGTCGGCGATTCGCGTGCCAAGCACAGGGTCGGTCAGTTTCTCACGCAAGGCTCCTTCATAAACGAAGTCACGCCAGGAGAGCTTAGGATCCTTTTCGAGGGCTTCCCAATAACGCTCGCGCAGCGCCTGCTCGGAGAAATGGGATTTAAATTCTTCCAAAGCGTCCTGCATCCAGGGGTTTAAGGTATTGTCACAATTTGCCATAAGTAAATGTGTTTTGCCTTAAAGACGCCCACGAAAGATTTTTCTATCACATAGATAGATTTTTGTTTAAAAACTGTCTTTGTTGTAGATATTTTGTTAAATTTGTGGTTAACCGCGAAAATACGCATTTTTATGGCACTAAGCAAAAAACCAAAGACCAATAAAAGTGAGTCCGATGAGGAGTTCAAGAGACTGCTGGACGATTTCATCAAGGATTTTGATGCGGAGGAAGTGAAAAGCGAAGAGGAGCTGGAATTCGGCGATTTAGACGATGACGACGAAGGCGTGGCAATAGGGGATTACACCCTCTATTGCGATGTGAACGACTCCACGAAAGAACTCCCGGTGGAGGGGATGATACCCTTCATCGTTCCTGCGGAAGATAAATACATACACATTGACATTGAACTTCCCGACATCGATGAGGAAAACGATCTCCGGATCGCTGTCTCCACATACAAAGGCGATATCATCAAACACGCCACATTCGACCGAAACAGCATTGTGCTTTTCCGGGACGGCGACCGGCTGCATATGTCTCCGTTCCTCATCACGGACCTCTTTGACAAAGGGTATACGAAAGCTGCCGATGAAGATGACTGCATCGTCATCTATCTTTTCAAAAACGGAGACAGGCTGGGCAGCCACGAGATTGAAATAAAAGGCGTCTGGCCCATCCAGGGCAGCGAAGCCAAGGCCGAAATTGAGCAGATATCCGAGATTATGGCCGTCATCGACCAAAAGCAAGGTTGGGACAACTTCAAGGCCAGGATGGAAGAGATGCTCACGCGCTGCGAGGTGGGCAAGGCTCGCGAGCGCGCGGGTTTTTCCAAGAATCTCCCGCGCCTGCACACGGCGATCATCGGTAATCCCGGAACCGGGAAAACCACGGCAGTGGACCTCATGGCTTGCCTATACAAGAGCCTGGGCCTGCTGGATACGGACCACGTCTGGACCATCCGCGTATCGGATTTACTTGGCGGAGGAGTCAACGGCGAGAAAAGGGTGGCTGAAGGGCAAGTGGAAAGCGCCCAGGGCGGTACGCTGGTCATAGATGCCGCCCACGAGCTTTTCAAAACTGACACAAAGGGTAATTACGATACGGAAGCCCGCGTGGTAGGCGCTTTGGTGGACTGTCTAAACGACCCGCGCAACAAGCGCTGGATGCTGGTCCTTATGGGCGAACCGGAAGGGATGGAGTCTCTTCTTGCCGCCTATCCGGACCTTAAGAAGTGTCTCACTGCGCCCATCTATATGGAGGACTTCAAGCCGGCTGAACTCTACGGGATGTTCGATGCCTGCTGCAATGAGCGCAAGATCAAGCTCTCGGAAGAGGCCAGGAAGAAGCTGGAGACGTACATCCTGCATAAGTACAACCACCGTGGTCCAGGCTTTACCAACGCTTGGCTGGTGCAGACGCTCTTCGACGATGAAATCATCCCGGCGATGTTTACTCGTCTCAAGGGCATCAAGAACCCTTCCAAGCTTCAGCTGGAACTTGTCCAGTCGGAAGATATCCCTTCCTTGGGCGAACAGCATACGAGCGCTATGGACGAACTGGACGAGCTCATCGGCCTAGCGAAAATCAAGACCAAGGTCAAGGACTACCTCAATGCCGTCCTGCTGGCCCGCCGGCGCATGGAGATGGGCCTTCCCACCAATATGCCTCGCCTGCATATGGCTTTCCTGGGCAATCCGGGAACGGGTAAGACCACTGTGGCCGAGATTATCGGCAAGGTCTTCGCTTCCTGGGGCATCCTCTCCGGCGGCCGCGTCATCCGCACGGAAAAGAGCGAGATGGTGGGCCAGTACATCGGCGAAACAGAGTTCAAGATGACCAACCTCCTTTCCCGCGCCCGCGGCAACATCCTCTTCATTGACGAGGCTTACCAGCTGGAAGAAGGGGGCGAGAGGGACCACGGCCGAATTGTGATGAATTCGCTCCTGACCCAGTTGGGCAAGGACAACCTGGATATGGTGGTGATTTTGGCCGGTTATACCGCGCCTATGAAGAAGCTCCTGGAGAGCAACGAGGGCATCGAAAGCCGCTTCCCGAACGTGTTCAACTTCGAGGATTACACAACCGACGAGCTCTTGGAAATCGGCAAGCTGATGATCCGCAAGCAGGGCTTCACCCTTACCGACGGGGCGGCCGAGAATATGCGCGTGATTATTCAGGAAGAGTCCGACAAGCCGTCGCCGCGCTTTGGTAACGGCCGATTTGTGTCCAACCTCATTCAGAACGAGATTCTGGCTACCCTGGGCGCCCGGACCGCGAAGATTCCCAATCCCACGGCTGAAGATCTGAGTACCATCCTGCCGGAGGACGTTGTCATCGGCAAAGCCCAGAAAGATATTGTCTTTGACGATGTGGCCATCGACGCCGCACTGGCCCGGCTGGACCAGCTAGCCGGTCTCTCCGGTGTAAAGGCTGCGGTTCACAACTTCGTGCAGTCAGCCCGTTATCTGCATTCGATAGGGGAACCGTACGTTGGCAAGGGCCTGCTGAGCTGGCGCTTCATAGGCAGCAGCGGTACCGGCAAGAGTACGGTGGCCGAGATTATGGCGCAGATCCTGCGCGGGATGCGCCTGATTGCCAACAGCCATATTACGCAGATTCGGGGCGAGCGCATCTTTGGCTCCGAGCAGGACATCGACGCGGTGCTCAAGGATGCCGTGAAACGTGCCTGCAACGGCCTCATTTTCATCGATGTGGACGACCCGAAGTTCAGCAGCAGTTATGCCCGCGGCATCGAACAAATCCGTCTGAAGGTGAAGGAACTCACCGTTGAAGCGGGAGGGGAGTGCGCCCTCATTGTGGCCGAGCTGGAGTCCCCGAATGCGAACGTTACCGAGCAGCTGTATGATGCCGGCATCTATGAATTTGACCACACGCTGGTGTTCAAGAACTTCACTCCGGAGGAGCTGTTTGAGATCCTCTGCCACTGCCTGGGCAAGTTTGGCGTGAGCTTCAGCGCCGAGGCCGAGCGGCACATGCTGGGCTACCTGCGCTCGATGGCCACCTCCTTTGTGGCCGATGCCAGGACCATGAAACTTCTTGCCCGTGCCATTTACCAGAAAGTGATTTTGAGGGAGAGCGAGATGGCCAAGGCTCCCGAGAAGCACGTGGTGGAACTGGCCGATATTGAGACGTTCAAGTGGGACGGAAAGAAGGGAAAGATAGGGTTTTAATTAATTTGGAATTGAATTTTTAACAATTATTTGTTAAATTTGTCCACATTGTACTAAAGCATTAAGAATGCTGCTTCAGTTCATCATAAATGGTCTTATCACCGGGCTGCTCTATTCGCTGCTTGCAATAGGATTTGCTCTGGTGTATAATACCACGCATATTTTCCACATTGCGGCCGCAGGTATTTATGTGTTTGCGGCGTATATGTTTTGGTGGCAGGTAGCTAAATTGGGAGTGCCCACTTTTCTCGCAGCGGTGCTGGCCGTCGCCTTGACAATGGGACTAAGCCTGCTCTCGGAGTCTACCCTTTACAGACCGCTCAGAAACAAGAAGACCTCTTTGAGCGTCATAATGATTGCTTCGATTGGTCTGATGACGGTCATCGTGAATCTGATTGCCATGTTCTTTGGCAATGAGACCAAGGTGGTGGAGAGCTCCATTCTTAAGACCTACCAGTGGGGAGAACTGATAATAACAACACCACAGTTGTACCAAGTAATAGTCGCAGTCATTGCGATTGGGGTTTTCCTGTTTATCCTTGGCCGCACGAAGTTTGGTTTGAAGGTCAGAGCACTTAGTGCGGATGAAACGCTCTTCGAGACGCTCGGGTATAATAAGCAGCAGACTTTCTCTGTTGTGTTCCTGGCCAGCGGCCTATTCATTGGCCTTGCAAGTTGTGTCACGGTATACGATGTGGGACTGGAACCCAATATGGGTATGACGGTTCTAATCAATGCAATGGTGGCAATGATTATTGGCGGAACCGGCCGGTTTAATACCTGTGTTTTGGGCGGATTGCTTTTAGGTGTGTTGCAGTCATTGACGGTGTTTTTCTTCGCCTCCAATTGGCAGAACGCTATCACCTTCGCACTGCTGCTCGGATTCCTGTTCCTGCGGCCTCAGGGCATAGCTGGTTATAAACAAAGAGTGGTGTAACGTATGGAGTATATCTTTCATATCGTTATCATGCTGAACATCTACATTATGTTGGTGCTCAGCGCCAATCTTACCATCGGTATGGCCAACCTGCTAACGATGTGTCAAGCCGCATTCTACGGCATAGGCGCGTATATCGGGACCTTCTTCCTGATGCAGTTCCATATACCTTTAGTGGCTATCATCGCGATAGTGTCTCTCGTTACCGGGCTCTTCAGCTTCATTGTTTCTTACGCATCGGTCAAACTAAAGGGGGATTACTTTGTATTGGCCACAATGGGATTTCAGCTCATTGTTTATACCATTCTGTACAACTGGACATCGGTCACACGCGGCCCTTACGGCATTCCCGGCATTCCCGGCATTCGTATTCTTGGTATCTGGGAGCTTTCCGGCGTTTATGCGTATTTGGCCTTGTCTATAGTTCTGGCGGTGGTTGTGGTTCTTCTGTTCGACAACCTTCACGATTCCCCGTATGGAAGAGAACTGCGTGCTATTAAGGCAGACGAACTGATGCTTCAATCTATGGGCAGAAACACGGTTGCTGCCAAGGCGTGGGCATTCTTCATCTCTGCCGCCGTTGCAGGTGTGGCCGGCGTCATTTACGCCTCTTATGTCAGCTATATCGACCCCACCAGTTTCACGCTGAATGAGAGTATATTTATCATCAGTGCCTTGTTTATCGGGGGTATAGGTAACATAAAGGGACCTATCTTCGGTGCTTTGTTTGTAGTCTTGCTTCCGGAACTTCTGCGTTTCGTAGGACTTCCGGATGCTACTGCCGCAAATCTGCGGCAAATTATCTACGGGCTCGCGCTTATTCTTGTTGTATATTTCCGCCCCCAGGGCTTGTTCGGTAAAACGGTATTGAAGTAACATGTTCCTGGAGATAAAGAATATCGAGTTAAGTTTTACGAACGCCCGAAAAGAGACGTTCAATCTGCTCAATGGCGTCAACCTCAATGTTGATGCAGGGAAGATTACGGCCCTTGTCGGCGGAAACGGTACCGGAAAGACAACGCTGTTCAATATTATTACCGGCTTTGAGAAAGGCTATTCGGGTGATGTTATTTTTGAGGGCAACAACTTGAATAAGGTATCCCCCCATAAGATTTCACTGATGGGTATTGGCAGGCTTTTCCAGGGTGGACAGCTATTAGAGGGGCTAACCCTAATGGAGAACATGAAGGTGGCCTCTGACGATGAGACTGGGGAACGCCCTTTCCAGTCGCTGATTCTCCCGAGGAAGGTGAAAGTAATTGAGGAAATGAAGGAGAAGCAGGCCAAGGAGATTTTGACGAAAATCTTTGGGCCGGACAACAAATACCTTCAGATGCTAGATAACGATGCGTCAACCTTCTCTTACGGCGAGCAGCGCCTGTTGTCGCTAGCCCGTCTACTGATGGGCAATGACCGTCTGCTTCTTTTGGATGAGCCCACATCCGGTGTTAACCCGGTATACATAGAAACTATCGAACGGATTGTTAAGGAGATGGTAGAAAAGGCTGGTATAACCGTTCTGTTAATTGAGCACAATATGCAGTTCGTCCGGAAAGTTGCCGATGTCTGTGCATATCTCGAAGATGGTTTGATCACGAAGATTGGCCCCACTGCAGAAGTCCTGGATGACAAGAGCGTTAGAAACAGTTATCTTGGCCTATGAGTGATATATTGAAAATATCAGGCCTCTGGGGAGGATACAAGGAGGGTGTGGACATCCTTCGTGGAATTGACATGACCATTCAGGAGGGTGAAGCTGTCGGTATTATTGGCCTCAATGGCTCTGGAAAATCCACTCTGGGCAAGGCCATTATGAATATGATCCCCATTCGCCGGGGAGAAATCCTGTTTAACGGCGAATCTATTATGAATCTACCCACTCACGAGCTTGTTCGCAAGGGTATCTTCATCATGCAGCAGGGCGGTCAGGTTTTCCAGAATCTTTCTGTTTGGGAGAACTTGGAAATCGCATTCGGGTCAAACATGAATGATTCTTTTGACCCGATGCGGCAGATTATCCCGATGCTTCAGAAATCAAGGAGTGAGTTGAAGCAAAAAATGGCAGACAAACTTAGTGGTGGACAGAGACACCAACTTGCGCTCGCAATGGCTTTAGCCACACAGCCTAAACTGGTGATATTGGATGAGCCGAGTGCGGGGCTATCGCCAAAAGCCGTTGAAGATATGTATCACATTCTATGTGATGTGAAGGGAATAATGGGCGTTACGATTTGTTTAATTGAACAAAATATCGCAAAAGCTGTTGAGTTTTGCGATAGAAGTCTCTTAATCAGGCAAGGGGTAATTAATGCAGAGGACATTTCAAGTTTGTCAATGGCAGAACAGCTCATGTTTAATAGATAGCATATGTACAGTAGGGAATTATGGGATTCAGTCTACAGGAAGCATAAAGATGATGCTCCCTGGTTAACTGATGCCTGCTGCGACATTTATACTCGAGCCATTAGCAAGTACCTGCCTGATAATATTTCGGGAGCCCATTTATTAGACTATGGATGCGGTAACGGCAGAATTGCTGCAAAGTTGCATGAAAGGGGTGCACAAACTGATCTTGCAGAGATTTCGCATCTTATGATTGAGTATTTGCGTGGAAACTATAAATCATCCGAGATTTTTGAGGTGGAGTATCCACAGCAAATAAAGCCATTTATCCCATATGACATCATCATAACATGGATGTTGTTCTGCAATATAGTCCCAGATTTTTGGGGCGGCTTTTTGAACGGTTTTTATGAATTATTGAAACCGGGAGGGATATTATTAATTGGGGGATGGGATGATGAAGACCCGATTAATATTAGGAACCACAATATAGTTCTTTTTACGGAACACCAAATGTGGCCTATTAATCCGCTTCCCGAGCATATTGACAACAATAAGTTTGAGATACTCGTAAATGAACAGGTCCGTATTAAGCTCCCGTTTTATCCGGAGTCCCGGGCCGTGAGATGCTATAAACTAATAAAAAAATAATACTGGAATTATGAGACTGAAAACAATTTTTGTCGGCGCTTTAGCAGTTTTAATCGTTTCTTCCTGTAAATCTTCATCTAATGTTCAAGTGGGGGCTATCCTTCCATTGACTGGGTTTGGAGCCTATACTGGAGAATTAGTTAAGAAGGGCTTTGATATGGCGGTGGATTCCCTAAACAAAGATAATAAGCTGGAATTCGTAGTCGGTGACAACCAGTCCACCGGGGCAATGGGGATTAACGTTTATAAGGACTTTGAGATGCGGGGAATAAAGGTCTTTATTTCATGCGGCGCGCCCCAGACAATGTCTTTTGCGGCTCTGTCAAATAACAAAGATGAGGTTCTATTTGTTACTGCAGCGAATGTTCAAGCGCTTACCGAAGTCTCTAACCGTATCATCCGAATGTCGCCAACCGGCAAGTCAATGTCTGCGAAATTAGCCGACTTTAATATTGATAGTCTTGGATTCAAAAAGAGCGCTGTCGCTTATATTAATAACGATATGGGTGCGGAGTTCTTCCAAGGTTACAAAGAGCGTTTTGAAGAAAAAGGTGGTAAACTAACGACTGTGGTCACTTTTGAGAATACTCAAAGAGACTTCAAAGAAGTAATCAATAAAGTGGCGATGTCAAAGCCTGAGGTTATTTACGTAACGGGGGTAGGCGAATCCCTTGGAATCCTGGTCCGTCAAATGATGCAAACACCGGCTCTAAAAGGGATCCCCATTACAGGAGACTTTAACTTCTCCCAACCGTCTGTACTTAACTTAATTGAATCTCGCAATACTGATATTTATTATACCGATATTGCTGTATCTGATGATTTTGCTACGGTTTATGAGGCACTCTACAACGAACCAGTAAGTAGTTATGCGGCCTTCGGGTTTAGTATGGTTCAGATATATTACGACCTTATTGTCAACAATAAGATTACAGAACCGGTTGCACTATATAATAGTATTGCAGGTCATTCTTTTGAAACTGCCATTAATACGGTTTCTTTTGATGAGCATGGCGAGCCTTCTTTTACGATTGACTTCATAAAACTCAAGAAGAATGAATAATAATCAATTCATCATAAATATAACAGAAGCCCATAATCGTCTTCTGAAGAAGAAGTATACGATTGATGAGCGTTTCTTACTAATGGGTAAAGAAGTATCGATTTACCCATACTTGAGCGCGTACCATGAAGATCGTGATGAATTTGATATATTACCTGAGAATTCCTTTATCGGAATGAATGTTAGCACAGGTATTATCAATTCAGGTATCATCATACCATTCTTCACATATAAAAGTATCGGTGGGGGAGAAAAGGATGAGGACAGGCAGCTATTATTGGCCAATCTACGTGCTATAACCGACGGCGCAGGTGAACAAGGCTTCTGTAGTTTTCCGATGTTTCTTAAGGATTACAAATTAGAGCGACTTGCGTTAGGTATCCAAAAAATCAACCATAATTATCTGATAACGGTAGACGTAGTTGAAGGTTTTGAGCAAAAGTATAGCTGCTCAGAAATCGAACAACAACTGCAATTGATCGTTAGCAAGTATTCCAAAACTTTTATTGATTCCTGGTACGAATCTATTATTCGCGACGAAAGAAACAAGCAAGAAGGTGTTCATGTTGCGGTGAAAGTTTCTGACCCTGATAGAGATAGTGTTGGCAAGTCTTTTTACGTTGTAATTGTTCCTGATTCTGTTGAAAAACGCAAGACTGCATTGTACCTCTCTCATAGCAACTGCATTCCTCTTTTAGACGTAATATCAATAATAAAGTCTTTGTATATTGATGACGTTTACGCTGCGGCCAGGAATGAATCCCGGAAATCTGCAAAAGCGGCAATCATGTCTAGGAATATGAGCCACAACTTGGGGAGCCATGTTATGGCGTATTTGAAGCAGCATCTGTGTTCTGTTACAAATATCCTTCAAGACAATATTTTGTCAGATTTCATTTCATCATCTTCATTCCAAGAGTTACAGGCTAAGATTGAAGAGGCAAAAAGAGTCAAAGATTCAACAGTAAAATATGTTAAGGAGGTTTCCACAGAAGAGGGGAGCTTAGCTCTTCCCTTTTTGGTGGGTCTCGGCTATTTTATATCATATTTACAAGAGCGCCAAGATTTTATTGCGACAATCGCAACCGACTATATCCCGTATTATTCTACTGTCAATTTCAAAGATTTCATTTATGACGAGATTAATCCGGATAAAAGATACCTTCGCCACAAGGATAGAAAGAATTTACAGCCAGATAACATTCTCCTTGGTAACATTGCCCGTTCAGAAGGTTTAGGGCGTACAATTAGCCCGACAGAAGCCGAGATAGGGAAGCTTTCGGACATCGTCATAAAGTTTAGGCGATTCGATGGCAACCCTGTGGTTAACGAGGGCAATATCGTATTAAGTGGAAGGCAAGAAGCGTATGATGACCTAGAACGTATGAGAAAAATCGATGTCAGTCTTCCTGGAGGGATGGTAGGACGTCAAGCTGTTTTCTCCATTATCGAAAACATAGTACGAAATGCTGCTAAACATGGTAATTGGCGTTCAGAAGGAAGATTGGAATTGACTTTCGATTTCATAGATAAAGAAGAGATTATCGAAGTCGGAACTCTGGTTCATAAAAAACGTGAATTAGAGAATCAGCTTAATTACGTTAAAACACCGGAAAAGTTTTCAGAGATTCAACGCGAACTGAGAGACGTAATTAAATCTCTTAAAGAGGACTGTGATGAGAGTCACCTATCCTTAAAGGAAGTGTTATGGCTATTTTACAGTGGAGCACTTGATAAGGATGATTTATTCTTCGTAACCATTACTGATAATGTCAAGACTAGTTTTGAGGCGGTAAGTAAATTGAGAGACGCTTTACGTGAAGACTATATTGACGATAATGGTGTGATGACAGATGGAAACAAGGGCATCAAAGAACTAAGAATATCTGCCGCATGGCTTCGCGGTGGAAAAGAAGAGAGTGAATATTACTATCCTAGCTCGAAAGAATGGATCACTGAGCCACAGACAACAAAGAAGGCTCCCTTGATGTACGCGAGGCAATCAAACGGACATCTTCAATATATCTTCTGTTTATTGATACCTAAACGTGTTGCCATAGTTTCTAAATCGTTTAGGAAAGATGTGAAACTTAATAAGTTAGCCCAAAAGTGCTTGGCTGATTCCTACTGGAAGGAGTTTACGCCTACTGAGTATATTGAGGAAGACAATAAGAGTTACGATTTTGTTCTTTGTGATGGGGAAGATTGTTTTAAAACCATTAGGCCGTATTCATCTTCTAGACTCGCAAAGATTTCTAGTGTTGAAGGGGTTGATAGAGATCGTCTATTTAGATGCCTTCAAGATGGTATTTCAGAAAAAGAGTGCAGCCGCATTGAACTTTGTTTATATAGGTATTTTTCCAGTTGTGATGAAGGGAATGACTTCATTTGTGTAGATGATAAAAAGGCTTTTGCTCGATACCAAGACTTTCCATCAGTTGTAGAGTATAAATGGGTGACTGAGTCCGAAGATCCTGTTACAAAGGAAAAGAAAGGTTATTTTATCCGCTCAATAAACAATGTTCAAGAGAAAGTACACGAAATAAATGGCTTATTCGATGGAATGGCGTTAGTCTCAGAACATGACTATCGTAAAATTGGGCAAGTGTTAATTACAGATGGCGGTGGGTTTGGAAAATTTGTTTATAGGACCCATCATGATATGAATGAAGAGTTTAACCGGTTCATGGGTGAGTTGCGAAATAACTATAAAGGGTGCTGTTTTGTAGAAAGTGTAACTGGTAATTCTTCTACGGATAGGCTCGTAAGAAATGATACATTTGATGAAAAATGGTATTATTCTCATCTTCGAGCCATGAAACAACATATCGCAATCTTTGATGAAAGACTCTTTGCAAAGATATATGGCCTTGAGGAAGTTGATTTTACGCGTGCCAATGCTGCCTCTGGCAATCTTGCAGAAATGAAGAAAGCCTATATTAACCAATTTGGTGTGAATTTCTCGGGCATCATTAACAAATGTGAGTCCATAGATGATTTAAACAAAGTTGTCTCTTCAAATCCGGCTTTAAAGAAGAAGCTGTATAGATCTGAAGCCGAAGCAAGGAATAGAACTGTGGCTGTTGATTATCAGAAGGGAATATATGTGTATACATTTGTGAAGAACCCTCTTAACCGAAATGTTTATGGAATGTATGGGCTATTAATTGAACCCGAACAAACGGATATTCTTGATGCTATTAAGGATGTCTATCACGCTAGAACAGTAAAGTTATTAGACCTGTCTTGGGAGAATAATACTTTAAAGATTACTCCTTACGAAGGTTCAAGCTATTTGGATAAAGGGTTTGACTACATATCAATTCATCAAGGCCTTTTGGATAAGCTCTATGAAGCGTTTGATATTAAAGATAACTCATTCGCAAAGGTTGAGCTTACTAGACAATTGTACATGTTCTTAAAGCGTGGAGATCAAAGCATTATTAGAACTAAAGAGAATGGTGAGTCGCAATTATTTATGCCTGGAATGTCTGTACATTCAGGACGTTCGAAGCCGAATAAAAGTGACATGCCTCAGCTAGTTCCGTTTATCCAATATGCGGCAATTGAACATGCTTCTTTGGATTGCAAATACTCTTTAGTTGAACTTCTTGACAACGCAAGATATGAATAATTCTATTACGCAAGCAGTATTCTTTACGGTTCGAGGGATTGAAAGAAGAGAAGTGTTTGCCGGCCTGTTACCATCCCCGTCAAAGGCGCTCGTCGATTTTTTTATGAGCAGAAATGATGAACTGTCTCAATGGTTAAATGAACAAGTTGAAGGTCATCTTGAACAAGAAGAAGCTAGTGACATTCCTATAGAGCAATATAGGAATGTTCCAGATAACGTTAAAGCAAACGCTGATGCGTTTGAGGGAAACTACGGTCGAGTATACTCCGAAGACAGCACTTTGGCCGAGTCTATTGAGAACGCTGAGAATATGGCCGATTTACAAGCAATAAAGGCTTCGTTTTTGAGTATTTATGATGACCTTTCTGCTGAGGAACAGAACAAATGGGAAGCATTACTCCAGTTTATGTCGCTTATCCCGGATTTGGCCAACTCCGAATTACGGAAAGGATTAGAACCCCATTCCTTTACTATCGACGATTATCGCGTATTTGCGAACCTATCTTTAAGAGCGATTGTAACTCATTGTGATAAAGAGAGTCCGCTAGTCCGAGATCGACTTGGCTGGTATCATAAAGAAGATGAGCAAGAAGGAAATACTGTAGCATGTGCGGTTTACCCATGGGTCGGCGAGACGGATAAAGAGCATAATACTAAATGGGCGAGTGCATTAATTACGACAATGCTTAATGAATATCCGTCGTTAAAGGATATTATTCTTGTTTGTCATGATCGTGATTTTAGTGGTTTTTCAGGAGTGGATGATGTCGTGAAGGAAGGACTTTTTAAGGACATTAAAGCGGCTTTCCCGCAACTGTATAGTCTGATAGTGTTCCAGCATAGTAATAAAACTATAATGGGGGCGTTGAATAAGAGTAAGGCTGCAGAGGTTTTTGATGCTATCAAAACCTATTCTGATGGATACAGTAAGCTGCAAAAAGCAGATGAAAACAATGAAAACGCCAAAGCCCATGGATCATATTATTCAACGCCGTTAAAAGATAATTAGGGGACATATTCGCATGAGAACTGATAATCGCGTATTGTACTTCTCTCTCAATCCACAATCAGTTGAGGATTTTTATACATGCCTAGATAATACAAGGCTTGATTCACAATGCTCTTTTCGAGCCATTGAGCGAGAAAAGGTTTTTGACAAGGATAATGGAAATTGTCTTAGATTTAAGCATGCGTCAGATTTATTGTATTTCTTAGACAGTTTCGGTGAGGAAAACGATTTGGGCTATTTGTTTGTAATTATTGATTATCCTTCATTTTTCAATCCTGCCAAGCATTGCTCTTTTATGGAGCTTGAACGCTCCAACGAGTTGGAATCTTTTTCAGTAAAAGATGCGGCAAAAACTATTCGCCGGTCGATTCTTCAGTATCCCGAAGTGTTCTTCATGTTTGATGAGTCTTGGAACCCATCAAATGAGTCTCCGTGGTATTTACATTTCCTATTTGATTTTAATGAGAGTCGGTATACCGAAGGAGTTTGGGCAGAATATCATAAATATGCAGTAAGGAGTGGAGATAACCCTTTTGATGCTATTGTTAGAGGAAGAACAAGTATGTTTGACAGTTCTAACTTAAGATATGCGATTAAAAGATATGAATACAACGTGCTCCATGTCGAAAGATATAATTTCAGTTTAGTTCAGGATTCACGTGCTAAAAATTTAGCTATTTGTATTGAAGAAGAGCGTTCTCAAAACAGATTTAACAGTTATGTTTTGTATTCATGCGGATATCGAGTCCTATCGGTGTTTTCTTCAAAGGAACTGCAGGAGATTAACGGTAAGGCCAGAGAACTCAAGCCGAGTTTAATCGTTAGAGACTACGATTTGCAGTTTCCGGATGTTGAAGATACGATAACCCGTATCGAAATACAGGATAAAGAGTCATATAAGATTCATACTATTGACTATATTCGTGGGGCTAAGTATTTAACGAAGTTAGATAACGAGTGGAATAAAAGCCATACAACGGAGCAACTTAACGACGATGATGCTATCTATTCTAATAAATGGATTGTCCCTTGTTCTGACACGAATCCGAACTCATGCTGGAAATCTTCTAATATTTTTTGGGATGGGCTTTTAAGCGTAAAAGGAATAAAGGTGTTTTTTGTCTCAAAAGGAGTAGGAGATAGGATACGTTTCTATCCCTCCACTGCTGAATATCAGAGAAAACGTAATAGAGCCCTTAGAAATAAAAAAACTGATACAGATTCGTTGGGCTTATTTGTGGATGGAGTCAGCCAGCAAGTTATGAGAGGGACCTCTAAACCCGTATCTGGGATTTATACAGCATTCCGCCAGTTTGAAACAATTAAAAAGACCTATGATTCTTTCAGAATAGAGAATAAACGACACTTTAGAAAGTCTCATACAATTGTGAAGGAGAAGAATCTGAAAGAAATAGAAGAGAAGATTAAGTGTCAAGCCGAAATTGTCGCATGTAGCCAAGAGGAGGTGAAGAGATTAAGTGCTGAATGCGTTGGTGAGATGCCTGAATCGATTAGGAAAGCTGTTGATAATGCGAATGTTAGCGCACGAAATGCCATGGCCGAGATGGCGCATTTGGCTGAAGAACAATCTCAAGTGAAAAGAACGCAAGAGTGGTATATAGACACTAGTAGAGAGAACCATGAACATGGTGTGCCTCTTGATATTTATGATACAGTAAGAAATATGCTAGAAAGAGCCCAACGGTATTACAATTCTGGTAAATATATTCGTTCCGCAATAATATCGTCTGAGGTAATAGAGGTTTTAAATGGCTTTCATGAAGCATTAATGCTTCAGGCCTATCATATTTTGGCGATAAGCGAGAATGCAATTGCTATGAATACAATTGGGGGTAACGAAGAAGATTTGAGTCTAGATGCGAACTTCCGAATCTCCAAGATAGCTTCAGAAGTGGAGCGCTTGATGGATAGAAAAGGTGAGGATAGGCGGAAGCTTAAATACAATATTCTAAACCAGATTTTTAGCGAATGTAGGGCATTCTGTCAAAACAAGGAGCACTTTGAAGCTGAAAACCATTTTATCAGTGCAATGGCACATGTCAATGAAGGATACGCTTATGATGATATCTTCAATGATATAAGTGACAAGGTGAAAAAATGGATGACAAATATTCGTTTATTTATACACACGGTAGGTCATGCTGAAGAGAATATGTAATTGGTTGAAAGAGCGACCATTGGTTCAGCGGTTTGCTCGTCATCATAAAGAGTTTAAGTATATATGGGCTCTCATTTTTTGTATTACGGCAGTTTGCGCATTGGTATGTCTCAATAAGATTGATTGGGAGGTTGCAAATACAATTATAAGAATCATACTATGCATTATCGCTGCACAGTTCCTTTTGCGGCCAATGAATGCTGTTTATGGTTTGATGGGGACATCGGGATCTATTCGTTTGTTCTTTTTTAACTTCTTATTTATTACTGCTCTTTTTGCTGGAATCTATTATTGGGCATTTTTTAAGGATGCTGGAATATCATATGATGTGAACCAACCACATATTGATTATTCATTATTTGCGCCAGAGAAATTAAATGATACAACTAGGGTTTGTGAGAGTTTAAATCTTGGCATCAAGAACATAAATAAATATGACACGCTAACGTTTGAACGTCAGATTGATACAGTCTATTTTAAGGAAACAATTGTAAATACGACGACAGAGACTCTTCGTTATCAGAGTATTGATATTTGGCAGGTCTGGCGTAGCTCAATTCTTACTACATTGACTCAAGAGCCGGCTGATCTATTTATGGCAGCCACCGTCCATAATGCTGGGATGGAGAGCACTGATCCAGAGTTGGATAAGCAAAAAAGTGCGTTGTTTGAATGGATACTCATCTTGCATATCATTATTTCCTGGATCTTCTTTGGCGTATTCATCTCGCTCCTATATAGTAAGTTCCGCTACGAATCATAGCCGCTATGCACGCTCCCATCACAAACGCCGGCAGCGCCCGAGTTCTCGAAGGAAAGATCTACGTGATTACTTTCTTCGTGTCGGAGACGCCCTGGCCCATGGATGAGAAAATGGACCTCTTCAAGCAGATGCGGGATGCGGAATCCTGGCTGGAAAGGGAGGCGGCAAAATATGGAAAGACCGTGCGCTTTGTAAATGGCGTTCACGGTCTTTTCGAGCCTTTCGAAACGGATATCGTCCCGGACTATGAATCTGGTAATGCTTCAGGAGAAATTGCCACAAAATTTCTCTCCCAGATTGGATGCCCGTTGGACGGGTACAAGGAATGGGTGAAAAAGAACAGCGGCTGCGACCAGTCCCTGGTCTTTGTCATCGCCAATAAGGAGGGCAGGGGATATGCGAATCCTATTGCCAGCGGAGGTTCAGATAATAACCCGGAAGGTGCCATCCTTTTCCACTCCTATAATGACCCTCTTTATGCCGGCTGCATCATCCATGAGATTCTTCACCTCTTTGGCGCCGTGGACCTCTACCAGGTCACTCCTGAAATGGCCGAGATAGATTCGAAGATAGACAAGATGTATCCTAAGGAGGTCATGCATCGCTCCCGTTTCCCGTTGAAAGAGCTTCAGATGTCACCACTTACCGCTTGGTTGGTGGGGCTGACAGACAAACAGGAAGACTGGTTCAAAGAATTCCTTTAGTCACACTGATAGATTTCGGAAAATTCTGCTATCTTTGTAGTTGTACTAGCAAAACCACTCTCATGAAGAGATTAATAACACTTCTAAGCACACTAATCGTTGCCGTCGCCCCGGCGTTTGCCCAGGCCGAGAGCATGGACGCTCTTAAGGCCGACTATCCCAAGCTTATGAAGAAGTTCGGGAAGGAGCTGGAAGGCCAGCGGGCCGACTATATCTTCGCCATCGACGTATCCGGCACCATGGGAAAATACAAGGACACTGTAGTGCCAGCCCTTGGCGAATTCTTCCGCTCCCTGCAGGAAGGAGACTACGTTTCCATCATCAAGTTCGGCGGAGAAGCCACTAACGAGGTGGGCAGTGCCGGCAAGATCAGCGCCGAGACCATCACCAACCTGATCAACTATGCAGGGCACGTCTACGATACCCCCACGACGGCTTTTGAGAAAGAAAAATACTTCAAGTGGACCGACCTGGACAACATGTTGCACTATCTGGCCAATGACATGAAGCAGATTGACCGCAGCCGCCTCAAGTTCGTCTTTATCATCACGGACTTCCTGCACGACCCTTCTCCTGCCCGCAAGGGACATGAAGACTGGGATGGTGTGGCCCGCCGGTTTGCCACAGAGCAGTCTGGAAATGACGTGTACGTATTCGCCCTGCAGCTCCCAGGTAGCGGCCGTGACCTGGAGAAGGTACGCAACGTATTCCCCAAGCGATTCCACTTCGACCACGTATCCATTGCCAGCAGCAGCGCGCTGTCTGACTGGTTCACCCAGCGCAAGAACGCCATCCTGCTGGACAAGTTCTACGCCCTTATCGCCCATAAGATTGAGCCCGCAGAATTCACTATCGACCCGTCCTTGAACATTGACGGTCGCGTGAAGCTGGGCGTAAGTTGGAAGTCGAATCCTGTATATGACTGCCTCCGCGTTGACGACTTGGGGACAACGGCAAATGGCTTTGAATTTCGTCCCAACCTTCCGAAGAAAACCATGAATGAAGAGGATGTGCTGGATGCCGGTAAGCTTTCCCTTCGCAAGACATCCTTCCTGGAGCCCAAGTTTAAGAAGGTGAGTGGGGAACTGGAGGCAAAGGCCAGCTTCGAAGTTCCATAT
>Ga0247608_10003497_pt1 | contig 18292 bp, 10 predicted proteins | sample 176DNAGHGlowgp2_FD_193490 | JGI IMG/M metagenome (GOLD analysis project Ga0247608, IMG submission 193490) | Sheep rumen microbial communities from Palmerston North, Manawatu-Wanganui, New Zealand - 1766 DNA GHGlow gp2 | ecosystem: Host-associated > Mammals > Digestive system > Stomach > Rumen ... | reverse complement strand
ACATGGGATGCAAATAGTTGTGGTACAATTTCAGGAACTAGTCCTGCATATGTAAGAAAAGGTGCAACAGGAGTATATACAGGAGTAAGAAATTCTACTGCAGGAACAATGCCAACTGTAAGTAAAACTGGATGGATATTTAATGGATGGTATGATGGAACAACAAAGGTAATTAATGGTGATGGAACAATAGTAGCTAGTGTAAGTAATTGGACAGATTCAAGTAAGAAATGGTTAATTACTGCAGATAAGACATTAAAAGCTAGTTGTACAAGAGATAATTACACAATTACATATACTATGAATAATGGTACAAATAGTTCTAGTAACCCTACATCTTATAATGTTCAAAGTTCTGCAATAACATTAGTTGCACCAACAAAGACATTAACATTTAAGGGTAATGCTAATGCAACAAGTGGAGCAAATGCAGCAAGTGGAACAGTAACAATTGGAAGTAATACAACAAAGGCACAAACATTTGCAGGATGGAGTGGAACAGGAATTACTGGAAATTCTACTTCAGTAACAATAGCTGCAGGAAGTACTGGAGATAGAAGTTATACAGCACACTGGACAGCAGTAGAAGGAACACTTCCAACAGTAACAAGAACAGGATATACATGTGGATGGAGTACTTCAAGCACTGGAACAACTGCTACATATACAAGTGGAGGAACATTCCCAACAAGTGCAATTACTGAAGGAATGGCTGCGACAGTTAACCTATATGCAGTATGTACGCCAAATACTTATACGATTGGTTATACAATGAACGGAGGACCAAATCCTTCAACTAAACCAACAAGTGGAACATACGATGCAAATGTTAATATTAGTAATCCTGGTAATAAAACTGTTACAATAACAGGAAATGCTAATAGTACTGGTGCAACAGTTGGTGCTGCTACAACAGGTACTCAAACATTTAGTGGATGGACTTCAAGTACATTAGGAAGTAATGCTAAGACTGGATCAAGTACAAGTAATTATGCAGCTTGGACTGGATCAAGTACAAAAAATACATACTTTAAGAATTTAAGAGAATCTGGAACAGTTACAATGGTAGCTAACTGGAGTGGTACTGCTACATTACCAACTCTTTCTAAAACAGGTTATACATGTAAGTGGTATGATGCTGCGACAGGCGGAAATGAAATGGGTGCTAGTGGTGCTACATGGACAATACCTTCAGATAGTAATACATCAGTAACTGCTTATGCTAGATGTACAATTAATTCTTATACATTAACACTTAATCCAAATGGTGGTTCATTTAACGGAACTACAAGTAATACAACAGTCACTCAAAATTATGGAACAACATATAGTGTTACTAATAATCCAACGAGAACTGGATATGTGTTTACTGGTTGGACAAAGAGTGGAACAGGAACTTATAATTACTATGACAATTCATCTACACCTACTTCTACATCAGTACTAAATTATGATTCGGCATCTAGCACATTACCAAATATATACAATAATAAAGGTAATGGTTCAGTAACTAGAGCAATGGTTGCTGATTCAACTGCAACAGGTGGATATTCACTAAAAATAACAACTGATGGTGAGGCTAATCCTAATGCAGGAGGTATTGTACCTTCTCTTCATCCTACTACACCAAGTAGAGTAGTAGTTATAGAAGTCAAAGCTAAAATACCTTCTGGTTATAATTTAAATGCAGTATCTGGAAATTTATATCAAGGTACTGGTTCAGCATATCGATCAGATGATAGAACCGGAAATGGTAATTGGAAAACTTATTATCTAGTATATTATTATGGTGATACTGGTGGATTTGGGTCTGCAACATATTTGTATTTATCTGGTACTGATAATACTTCAGTTACATGGTATGTTGATTATATAAAAATGTTAAATTTCTCTAGAGAAAATTTTAAATCTAAATTTACATTTGGAGCAGGAAATGGAACATTAACTGCTAATTGGGCAACTAGTGGATCAAAAGTATCATTCAAACCAAATGGAGGTACATTTAATACTACATATGTTAAAAGTTGGGCTAATGGTTATTTTGGTGTAAATGCTACAAACGCAGATAGATTTTATCGCTATGATACAGCTTATGGTACGCATCCAGGTGAAACCGTTTATGATTGGACACCTGATGCAAGAGTTATATCAAGAACAGGTCATACATTTGATGGATGGTATACTGCTGAAACAGGTGGTACTCAAATATTTGATGTTGATGGTAAATTAAAGGCTAGTGTTGCAGGATATTCTGATGCTAATAGTAAATGGATTAAATATGATTCCAATGTAACTTTATATGCTAGATGGATTCCAATTGGTTATACGGTAACATACAATACAACTGAAAATGGTGGTACAGGAACAATTGCTAGTCAAACTGTTGCATTTGGTAATTCAATACCATTACCAACAACTGGTGCAAGTAAATCTGGATGGACATTTGTAGGATGGAATACGGATAAGAATGCAACAACAGCATTATCTAGTTTAACTATGGGTGCTGATAATGTAGTTTTATATGCAATTTATAGAAAAGAAGCAGTTACACTTACTGCTAATTGGAATGCAAATGGTGCAACACTTTCAAGTACAGCACAATCAACTTGTACTTTAGCTGCAGTTTATAATAAAGAAACTCAGGCTACAAGTTGTACAGTTACTGCACCAACAATAACAAGAGCAAATTATGATGTTATTGGTTTCAATGATAGTGCTAGTGCTACTACAAATAATAGTAGTTATAATACAAGTACTAAGAAATTAACATTAACAAGTAGTAATACAGGTAAGACTTGGTATGCTATTACAAGAGCTCAAGCTGCATTAACAGCAACATTTGCTGCAAATAATGGAGCAACAGTTTCTACAACTACAGCATCATGTTACTTATCTGGTACAGCTACATCATGCCAAGTAGATGCACCAACTGTAACTCCACAAAGTGGATTTACACATATAGGATTTAATACCAATGCAAGTTCTACTTCAAATAATAGTAATTACAATACAAGTACTAAAAAATTAACAATTTCAAATAGTGGTACATGGTATCCAATTACTAGAAGTAGTTCACAATATAGTGGTACATTTACTATTCAAGATACTAATGCAGCTACTCAAAGTGGTGGTTCAACTTCATGTTATAGATATAATGGAGGAACAAGTTGTAATATTACAGCTCCTACATTAACAGCTAAAAGTGGTTATACAGCAGTAGGTTGGGATAAGACAGCTACTAGTTCAACTGCAACATATGCAAGTGGTGCTAGTATTTCAATTAATGGCAATACTCAATTCTATTCAATAACTTATTACAATACAACAGTAGCTATAACATTCAATAGAAATACAACAAATAGTAAAGCTATAAGTCAAACTCCAAAAGGTGGAACTGCTTCAACTGAAGCGACTGTTATAGTAACATGTAATAAGATGAATGGATCTACTACATGTAAGGTAACTTCACCAACAATGGAAGTTATGACAGGATATCATGCAGTTGGTTATGCAACAAGTGCTTCTGCAACAACAAGTAGTTGGAATCAAGATACAGCGAAAGATGTAAGTACAAATGCAACATATTATGCAATTACTGCTGGTAATACATATTCAATTAAATTCAACGCTAACTGTCCAACAACAGCTAGTGGATCTATGGACGATCTAAGTATGGTTTATGGAACACCTAAGAATTTAACAGCAAATGGATTTAGTTGTAGTGCTCGTGTATTTGATGGATGGGCATTAAATGCTCAAGGAACTGGAACTTCATATGAAAATGAAGAACAGGTAAGCAATTTAACAACAACAAATGGAGCAACAGTAAATCTATATGCTAAGTGGAGATTTGCACCACCTTCACCAACAATCGGTAGTGGAGCATCTAAGATATATGGTGTTAGTGCAACAACATTAACGTGTACAGAAAATACGACTTATTCAACACCAGGCGTAAATAAATATTATTCATTTGGTTATGCTACTTCATCAACTGGAACTCCAAGTAACTGGAGCGATGTAAGTACAAGTAATACAAGAACTATTTCTGCAGATGCTTATATAGGAGTAAGATATTACTATTGTAGGGTGTATGTAAGTGATGGTAATGAAGTATCTGATACGATAGTAAGTTCAAATAAAGCAACAATGACACTTAAAAATGCAACTATTACATTTAATGCAAATGGATGTGGTACTGTAGCAAATGGAACTTCTCCAGCATATGTTAATACTTCAATGACTGGAGTATATACGGGTATAACAAATACAACTGTAGGTACTATGCCAAGTACAAGTAAATTAGGATATACATTCACTGGATGGTATCAAGAAAGTGAGTTAACAACAAAAGTAGTTAATGGTGATGGTTCAATAAATGCTAGTGTAGCTAATTGGACAGGTGCTGATAAGAAATGGTTACTTACTTCAGATAAAACATTATATGCAAGTTGTTCAAGAGATACGTATACAATTACTTATGCAATGAATAATGGTACAAATAATGCTAATAACCCTAGTACGTATCATGTTGAAAGTAATGCTATGACAATTCAAGCACCAACTAAGACATTAACATTTAAGGGAAATTATAATGCTACAAGTGGTGCAAATGCATCTAGTACTTCAGGAATAACAATTGGAAGTGATACAACAAAAGCTCAAACATTTGCTGGATGGACAGGAAGTAATGGAACAACAGCACAAACTTCTGTAACAATTCCGACTGGATCTATTGGAAATAAAAATTATACAGCACATTGGACAGCAGTTGCTGGAACAGTACCAACAGTAAGTCGTACAGGTTATACATGTGGTTGGTCTACATCAAGTACAGGAACAACAGTTCAATATGCTTCAGGTGCAACATTCCCAACAAGTGCAATAACTGAAGGAATGAGTGCAACAGTTAATTTATATGCAGTATGTACACCAAATACATATGAAATTACATTGGATAAACAAGGTGGAAGTGGAGGAACAACAACAATCTACGAAACCTATAGTGTAGGATATTACTTAGATGCAGCACAAACAAATCAAATGAGCACAAGTGCAAATGGAATAACAATTCCAACAAAAACAAATTATGTATTCTATGGATATTACACTGAAGAAGATGGTGGAACAGAAATAATAACATCAACAGGAAAATTAGCAAGTGGAGCAAGTACAACACAATTCAGTGCAGATGGAACATTGTATGCAAGATGGGAACCATTAAGTTATACAATCACATATGTATTAAATGGAGGAACAGCAGATAACCCAACAAGTTATACAAAAGAAACACCTACATTTACATTAACAAGACCAGAAAGAGAAGGATATACGTTTGTAGGATGGACAGGGACAGGATTAAATGCAACAATATTAGATGTAGAGATAGCACAAGGAAGTACAGGAAATAGAGAATATACAGCAACATGGACAGCAAATTCATACTACTTAAATTTAATATCACTAGTAAATTCAATACCAGTTGATGATATAGGTGCATGTGGAACAGCAGATGTATATATTAATGGTAATTTAGTATCAAATGATGCAACTAATTACCATACAGCATGGGTAACAGGAACAACTTATACAATCAGTGATATAAAAGCAACTGCAAATTCAGGATGTACATATACAGGGGAAACAAGTTATTCTGGAACAATCACAGGTGCAAACGTAGATGTAAATATACCATATACATTTACAAGCAGAACATTTAATTACACAGGAGGAATGCAATCATTTAAAGTACCAGCAACTGGATCATACAGACTAGAAGTATGGGGAGCACAAGGTGGTACAAGTTCATCACATACAGGAGGATTAGGAGGATATACAAATGTATCTAAATGTCTAACTGCAGGAACAAGTGGTGATACACTATATGTCGGAGTTGGTGGAACAACAACAACAGCAAACGGCGGATGGAACGGCGGTGGCTGTGGAAACGGATGGAATTCCTCATGTGACTGTGGAGCCGGTGTAAGCTCATCAGACTATACTCAGGCAAATACAGTATATGCAGCAGGTGGTGGAGGAGCTACTCACATAGGAACAGTAAATGCTCAATTGAGAAATTATGCATCGGATCAACGTAACCCTAACTATATCATCGCTGTAGCCGGCGGCGGCGGTGGCGGCGGTGAAGCAAATAACGGTGGAGCCGGAGGAAAATTAAACGGTTTAGACGGTTATGGATCATATAAAGGTCACGGAGGAAGTTCAACAACATCAACAGGAGGAGCTGGAGGAAATGGAATGACATCAGCAAACGGATCATTTGGTCAAGGTGGAACAGCCAACCGATTACAATCAGTAGCAAGCGGCGTATCAAGATACTGGGCCGGCGGCGGCGGTGGCGGTCTATATGGCGGCGGCGGCGGAGACTGGTCAACATCCAAATCAAGTAAGAGTTACTCTGGAGGTGGAGGAGGTGGATCTGGAACACAAGGATTGCCAGGATATCCACAATTCGGAGGAACAGGAACAGCAGGTTCAGACGGAGTAAGAGAAGGAAATGGACAAGCAATAATAACTTGGGAAGGACAATGTAACTCAAGCCAAGTAACATATCACGATATAACATTAAATTACAATGTTAATCAAACATTTGCAGCACCATCATGGATGAACACATACTATACACCAGATTGGTCAAAATCATTTGATATAGATGTAACATTTACACCAGGAACATCAGGAAAACGTTATATAATATTCTCTAACTATGATACAAGTGCAACAAATGCGATAGGATTAGAAGTAAATACAAGTAATCAATTGAGAATATATGTTGGAAATAGTGGTTCTCCAGCAGTTGATAATGCATTTGGATCAGTAACAATCGGAGCAACAAATACAGTACATACAGAATGGAATGCAAATATAGGAATGTTAACAATAACAGCATCAGGCGGAGCATCAGGAACATATGTAAACTATATTCCTGCATTAACGGGAACAGGAACAAGAAGTCTAAAATTTGGAGCATTCGATTATCGAGAAGGTACTTCAAATATATTTGAAAGTATAAATGTAAGTAACTTTGTAATAACAGAACATTATGCAAGCCCATTATCAAGTGCATATACATTACCAGATCCAGCTGGACATTACTTGTTATTTAACGGATGGACAGGAAGTAATGGAAATACACCACAATATGGAGTAACATTAGCATCTGGAGCAACAAGTGATGTAATATATACAGCAAATTGGACTGGGCCAAGTAGTGATTATACGTTTAAATCATATGTTTCTAGTAGATATTCAACTAAGAATGTGGCAACTTTCTTCCAATTTAAAGTTGATCTTTCATATATTGATAAAGCTAGAAGAAAGGCTTATACTCAAGAAGCGTTGACATTTATCAGAACACAAAACTTTGATACAACAGGTTATTCATGTACTATATCAGTTAAATATAATGATACTTCATATTCAAGAACGTTTACACCAGCATTGTATGGAAACAGCTCATTAAATTTCTGGACTAGAAGCTGGAATAACAGAAATAATACGTTTGAAGAAGTTAATTATGGTAGTGATGGAACCGCGACTGTTAGTTTCCAACTTACTGGTTTAAACTGGCATAGTGGATCTTATAGTCCTTCGTCATTCCCACAAACATATACAATTACATTACCATCTATTGCTCCGGCATCATAGAAATGTATGTATAGAAAAAATACGATATAAATTATATCGTGTTTTTTTGTCTGTTATGATAAAATATATATAAATAAATGTTTATTTTATTTATTTAAATGTGAATATAATACATTTATTTTAATTTAATGGGTGGTGGAATTAATATGAAGAAGAATACTAAGAAAAAAGTATTATTTACTAGTATTTTATTAATGTTGATTCTTACTTATCCTTATAAACATAAATATAAATCTAATTATAAAATATTAGATGATTTAGCTTTTGCTTCTTATAGTGATGGTTTAATATATATAGGTGATGAAGAATATATTAATAATTTAGATAATATTAATGATGGTGATATATTAGTAATAGACGAAAGATATAAGAATGATCCTAATATGGTTATTTGTAATTCCTGTGAAATAAAGGATAAAGATATTAGGAATGATATATTAGAGGTATTATGTTTTTATGAAGAAATGTATCCTAGTAATTGGGATAGATCTATTGAATCTATGCGATTTGAATGGTATTGCCATAATATGGCATATTATTTTGACTATAAAACAGATGATTCCAAAGAAGTTGATTTGAATAATGCTGATGAAGATAAATATGATAAAAAGGTATTAAGAAGAATATTTAGAATATAGGTGATATTATGGAAAAATATAAAGAAATAGAAAGAAGTATTATAAAGAAGTTTCGTAAGGATATATGGGCTAAATTTGTAAAAGCTGTTATTGAATACAAATTAATTGAAGAAAATGATAAAATTATGGTTTGTATCAGTGGTGGAAAAGATTCATTTTTACTAGCAAAATGTATGGAAGAGATTAAAAAACATGGTAAATTTGATTTTGATGTGCATTATGTTTGTATGAATCCAGGATATAACGAGAAAAATAAGGAATTAATACTTAGTAATGCTAAAACAATGAATATAGATTTAGAAATGTTTGAATCAGATATATTTGATATTGTTAAGGATGTGGATAGAAGTCCTTGTTATTTATGTGCGAGAATGAGACGTGGATGCTTATATAATAAGGCTAAGGAATTAGGATGTAATAAAATAGCACTTGGTCATCATTTTGATGATGTTATTGAAACTACATTATTATCTATGTTTTATGGGGCTGAACTTAAGACTATGATGCCTAAATTGCATAGTGAGAATTTTGAGGGATTAGAGTTAATTAGACCATTGTATTTAGTAAAGGAAGATGATATAATATCCTGGTCCAAATATAACGGGTTAAAATTCTTAAACTGTGCTTGTCGTTTTACTGAAGAAAATTATACAAAGGATGAAACAAATAGTAAAAGATTAGCTATGAAAAGACTAATTAAGGAATTAAAAAAAGATAATCCGAATATAGATTATAATGTGTTTAAGGCATTGGATAATATTAATATGAATTGTGTTTTAGGATGGAAAGATGATAAGAATTATTTTTCATTTTTAGATGATTATGACAGGAGGAAATAAAATGGAATTGAATTGTATTAAGATGGATCCTAAGGTATTAAGCTATAAAATAGCAGTTATAGAAAGTGGTTTCGATATAAATGCAGGACAAAATATAGATCAGTCAATGACTCTAAATAAATTAGTTAATTATGTAGCAGATTATGTATATTCTGGTAAAAAAGGTTGTTGTTTTCATGCATCAGTATTTTTAATGAAATTATTAAAAATAGTTGGTTTAGATTCAGAGTTAATATTAACAGTAGAACCTACAGTATTAGAGGATGGTACTACTAGGAATGATTTACGTGCATCAGTATTATTAAATGATGGTGGTAAATATATAGTAATGAATCCTATAGAAGACATTGAGTATTTTGAAAAAAATCATATACCTAGTAGTTCTAGAGAAAATAAATATGTGGGAGAAACTACGATATTAGATGGTAAAAAAGAAGGTATTAATTCTCGTGATGCTGGTAATATTCCTTTAGAAGAATTTATTAATAAATATGGTAATGGACAAGCATGGACTTTAGGTAGTTTATTTAGACCTGAATCTGAAAAAATGACTTTTGGTGAATTAATGAGTGGTGCTAAGTTAATTGATTTAGAAAATTATAAAGATGATGAAAATATAAAATAATCTCTAATGAGATTATTTTTTTATTATGCATATAATATATTGGTGATGAGATGAATTATACTGTTAAGGTTGGAGATACGATTCTTATGGGGAATAATGAGTATATTTAACTAGTTTAATTGTATTTGTACCAAGATTATGATAAAATCGAATTATAATAAAGGAGTAGATAAAGATGGATATGGATTTAAAAAATGATGAAATTAAAAAAAATAAAAACCTAAAAAATAAAATAATACGAGAGTATTTATATATAATTTTTACGATATTATTTTTATACTTTTTATTACCATTTTTATCAAATTACATGATTGGTGATAATACTGGGATTGATGGTATTGGTCAAGCATTAGGTGTTGTCATACTATTAAGGATTTTTAAATATATTATTACTTTTATTTTCTTTGTTATAAATCCAATTAGGATTCTAATTATTTATAAGAATGAGTTTAAAGAAATTTTTCCAAAAATAAAAAAAGGCATATGCATTTTGGTGACAATTCTTCCCATTTTGTTTTCCTTATTAATAATATTGGAAGTTCCTATATCAAATTTTATGTATAAATTAAAATATGAAACTGGTAAAAATGCCTATACGGTAAGTCCTGAAAATTACAAGTTACCAATAGATTTTTATAACGAATTAAAGGAGAGAAATCTTTTATATGATGAAGATACATATACTCTTATGACTAGATTAAATGATGATCATGATTGTATTAACTATATCCATGATGATGGAAATCTTATTTCTCAAAAGTGTTATGCCAAAGCAACTATGATGGGAATAAATGATGCAAGATATTATGATTCAATTAATAAAAGTAATATTACCGATATGTATCAAAATTCTTTCCCAGTATATATGTATAATTCTATTTTAACATTGCCAAGTAAAAACGAAAAAATGCAATATGCTGCATTAGGGCGTTTTTCTTACAATGCTGATGATTATGGTGATTATAGATCAGAATTTAATGATTATTATATTGAATGTAAAATACTATATGTAGATGGAGATATTTATGCAATTATAGGTCTTGGACAAAGTTACGATGTAGAAAAATACAATAATGAAGTTGGAGATGCACTTTTCAATTATAATTATCCATTCAATATGATTTTAAGTGAAAAAAATAGCATTACTACTTTTGTTGATGGCAAATATTATCCAAACGGTGCAATTGAAAACTCTGATTCTAGTTATGAGATGAAACCGAATACCAATGCTCTTTATACATCGCACTATCCAGTTAGAAAAGTTGATAGGTTAGACATTGATACAATTAATGGTATTGCTGAAGAATTACAAAATGGAGTTTTAAAGAATTCAATCGAATATCATTTTGATAAATAGGGGGAGTCATTCCTGATAATTTAGGTCATATACCGACATTTGATGAATTAATAGATTATAATGCAATAACAATTATTAATATAAATTCTAAAGATAGTAGTGAAGATATTAATGATATAAAAGATGTAGTATTGGATTTAATAGAATATTTAGATATTACGAAAGATATTACTATTAAATATAGAAGAACATTAAATAGGAAAGCATATGGTTATAGAATAGAAATATCGGGCAATACATTAAAAATAATTGGAGATAGAGTATATAAATTTGAGATAAATTAAACATCCTAATAGGATGTTTTATTTTTGTTTGCATATAATATATTGGTGATTATATGAATTATACTGTTAAAGCAGGAGATACTCTATGGGGTATTAGTAATCAATATGGAGTCAATGTTAGTGATTTAGCTGCTCTTAATAATATAAGTGGTAGTAATTTAAAAGTAGGGCAAGTATTAAAAATACCCAGTAATAGTGGAAATAATCCAGATAATATGTTTATGTATACTGTTAAAAAAGGGGATAGTTTATGGAATATAGCAAAGGTTTATGGTACTAGTGTAGAAGAACTTAAAAGAATTAATTATTTAACTAATAATAATCTTTATATAGGGCAAGTACTTAGAATACCTGAAATGTATACTAAACCAGAAGACATGAATGTACCTAATTATATTAATTATAGGGTAGTTAATGGGGATACATTATATAGTATAGCTAAGAAATATAGTGTTAGTGTTGATACTATAATAAGTGATAATGCTTTGAAGAGTAATAATTTAAGTTTGGGGCAAAATCTTAAAATTAGAACTAGTAGTAGTGTAGTAGAAGAATGTTTTGGTGAAGATTATGAAATTCCTACTATTAGCTATAATACATATACTGTGGTTAAGGGAGATAGTTTATATAGTATAGCTAAAAAATTTAATACTAGTGTTAGTGAAATAGTTAGTATTAATAATCTTACTAGTAATACTCTAAATATAGGTCAAGTATTAAAAATACCTGGTACTAGTAGTAATACTTATACTGTTAAAATCGGAGATACATTATATAGTATAGCTAGAAAATTTAATGTATCTGTTGATTCTATTAAGAATAAAAATGGTCTTACTAATAATAATTTAAGTGTAGGACAAATATTAAAAATATAGGAGGATTTATGAATATTAATGAGTTTATGAAAACTAATGAATATATGGATTTTATTAGGAAAAATCCAGGAATTGGTAATTTAAAAATTAGGGCTTATACGGCTAGTGAAGCATTACCAGTATCGGGTTTAAATATTATTGTTTCTAGTATTATTGCAGGTAATAGAATAATTTTTTATAGTGGAAAGACAGATACTAGTGGAATGATTCCTAATATTAAATTACCTGCTCCTAGTTTAACTAGTAATTTAGAAATTCCTAATACTGTAACATATGATATAGAAGCTTTTATTGGTAATAATAGGAGTAATTTTTCTGTTAATATGTATGATGGAGTTTGTGTAGTTCAAAATATTAATTTTGTACCTGGTGATAATTATGGCAATTAGATATCCTATAGTTCCTAATACTATTACAGTTCACTTAGGTAAACCAGATGACAATGCTAAAAATGTAACAGTTTCTTTTACTGATTATATTTCTAATGTTGCATCTAGTGAAATATATCCTACTTGGCCAGTTGAGTCATTAAAAGCAAATATTTATGCAATTATTAGTTTTACAATGAATCGTATTTATAATGAATGGTATAGGAGCAAAGGATATAATTTTGATATTACTAATAGTCCTATATATGATCAAGCATTTGTTTATAATAGAAGTACGTATGAAAATATTAATAACATAGTTGAAGAAATATTTAATAATTATGTAGTTAAAGGAAATAGTATTGATCCTTATTTTACAAGATACTGTGATGGTAGAAATACTACATGTAATGGATTATCTCAATGGGGAAGTGTTTCATTAGCAAATCAAGGTAAAAGTGCATTGGAAATACTTAGATATTACTATGGAAATGATATTAATATTAGGTATGATGCGGAAGTTGGTGATACTATAGGATATCCTGGCTATGTAGTAAGATTAGGTAGTGCAGGAAATCCTGTACTTGCGATACAACGTGATTTAAGAAGAATAAGAAAAAACTATCCAGCTATTCCTAATATAACTAGTACTTTAGGAATATATGATGAGGAAACAGTTAATGCAGTTAAAAAATTTCAAGAAATATTTTCTTTACCAGTAACAGGAAGTGTAGATAAAGCTACTTGGTATAAGATAAAGTATGTTTATACTAGTGTTAAAAAACTTAGTGATTTATATTCTGAAGGACTTAGTGAATCTGAAGCAACTTTTTTATATGAAGATGAACTGAATTATGGGGATACGGGTATAGAAGTAGAACATATTCATTATTATTTAGATGCGATTGCATTTTTAGATCCAGATATTCCAAGATTAAAAACTAATTCTATATATAATGATAATAGTATTACTATGGTTAAGGCATTTCAAAAAAAATATGGTTTACCAGTAACTGGGATTTTTACATATAAAGATTGGGATAAATTGAAAGATGTTTATAATGAGATTTTAAAGAATCTTAATAATGAATTTGTGAATGATTTATATCCGGATAATTTTTTGAGTTTAGGTAGTAAAGGTGAAGATGTAGTTAGATTTCAAAAATATCTATTATCTATTTGTAGATATGATCATTCTATTCCCGGAGTTAGGGTTAATGGCATTTTTGATGATTTAACTAATAATTCTGTGCTTAAATTACAAAGAGATTTAGGACTTGATGAAAATGGTATTGTAGGACCTATTTTATGGAGAAAAGTAGTGGAATTATCTAAAAGAAATTAGTTGTATAAATATTAGTTTTTTATATCATAACTTTATTGAATGAAAATAACTATATTTGACTTTAGTTGACTAGTATAGTAAAATAGTTTTCATTCGGGAGGATTTGAAACATATGAAAAAAACTGATTTACCCTCGAAGATAAGATGTTTATCTTTGATAGGATTAGTCTTACTTCTTATGGTTAGTTGCTACATATATCATAACTATTATACATATAATAGTATTAAGGTAGTTGTTAAGGATAATGCTGCTGTTGAGTATGGAACTGCTAATTATAATTTAAGTGACTTAATTAAAAAGGTAGATGGGGAAATAGTATCAGTAAAGAATGATATTGATACAACGGTTGAAGGAGAACATGAAGTAGTTGTTGAAGTTAAAAAGGATAATATAGTTAAAGATGTACCAATAGTTTTAAATGTTGTTGATACAGCGGGACCTGTTATTAATCTTAATGAAGAAAGAGTAACAATAACAGAGGGAGATGACTATGATTTAACATACAACGTTGCTTCTGTAATAGATGAAGTTGATGGAGAAATGTATTATAATGGAGAAGTTAATGATGATACTAGAATGTATTATAACTTTTCATATAATCAAGATGAAATCGACTATGTTGGAGAACATGAAGTAGTAGTAAACGCTAAAGATAGTAAAGGTAATATGAGTACTAGAAGTTTTATTCTAGTAGTAGAAGAAAGAAAATATTATGCACCAGTATATTATAATGCACCTAGTAGTCAATATGGTGGTAGTGTAGTAGGTGTTGCTTACTCATTAGTTGGATATCCATATATAGGTGGTGCAAATGGACCATATGGTTTTGACTGTAGTGGCTTTGTACAATATGTATATTCAAGAGTAGGTGTAGGTGTAAGTAGAAGTACATGGACTCAGATGTATGATGGTGTAGGAGTAAGTTATGAAAACGCCCAACCTGGAGATATTCTTGTATGGGGATATTATGGAGGTTATGCAACTCACTCTGCTTTATATATAGGTAATGGTCAAATGATTCATGCTGCTAATCCTAGTGAAGGAGTTATAATAAGCTCTGTCGATTATTGGTTAAGAGGATCAGGGACTACAATATTATCAGTAAGAAGAGTTGGATAAACTCTTTTTTTGTATAGTTTTTTAATATTTGGTTATTCTATATTTAGGAGGTTAAATATGGAAACATTGCAGAAAGTTGCATTAGTAGTAACTATAATAGGTGCAGTTAACTGGGGATTAGTAGGACTATTTGATATGGACTTAGTTGCACTTCTTTTTGGAACGGGTTCATTCTTGGCACGAACTGTTTATACATTAGTAGGTATAGCTGGTCTTATTAATATAGGTATATTAATGGCCCATTTAGATTATAAAAGAGACTAAAAAGTCTTTTTTTTTATGTTTAATTGTGGTAAATTAATATTGTGGGGGACGTTTTCATGAAGGATTATATTGATTATGTATTAAGAAACGAAAGAAAGCCGGTTGAAATAGAAAAGATATATAAAAAGATTAAGGAATTAAAAAGAGTAGTTGATCCAGACTATTCTTTTTCTAGTGAAGATATAGAAGAAATATCAAATGCATTGGTAAAAGGTATTGAGGAATATGAATATTATAGAACTCCTAAAGGTAAATATACGTTGCTTTCTAAAACTTCATTTAGAAAAGGTAAATTTCATGGTAATAAAAATGCTGAAGGTGTAGTAGTTTGTAATACTAGTTATTTTAAAAAAAATGGAGAAGTATCCATTAGAGAAGAAAAATTTGAAATTAAAAAAGATAATGTAAATAATGCGGTAGATGGAGATACGGTATTAATAGATGCTGGTGGTAATGGCCATAAGCCTAGTATTGTTAAAATAATTAAGAGAAATATAGACAATATAGTTGGAACTGTTACTACTGTAGGTACTAAATCTTATGTTATACCAATAGATAAAAAGAAAAAGAATTTAACAATTCATTTAGATGGTAACGCTGAAGATGGAAGTATTGTCGCTGTTTCATTATCAAAGTTAAGTGAAAAAGAATTAGAAAAATATAAAGAATCTAAAGAAAATCAATATTTAGGGAAGATATCTCAAATTTTTGTTAATAATGATGGTGCTCATTCGGATGCATTATTTGAAGCGTTTAAATGTGGTATGCCTCAAGGATTTAGTGAAGCTAGTATAAAACAATTAGAGTCCATTCCTATGGAAGTATACGATAATGAGAAAGCAGGAAGAGAAGATTATACTAACTTAGAAATATTTACTATAGATGGTGCTGATACTAAAGATAAGGATGATGCCGTATCACTTAGAATTCTTCCTAATGGTCATTATGAATTAGGTGTTCATATTGCGGATGTTAATTACTATGTTAAAGAAGGAACTCCTATAGATAAAGATGCGTTTAGGAAAGGAACTAGTTATTATTTTGGAGGAATGGTAGAACCACAACTTCCACCTAAACTTTCTAATGGTATTTGTTCTTTAAATGAAAATGTAGAAAGACTTACTAAATCTGTAATAATAGAATTTGATAAAAATGGTAATGTGGTAAATAGGAAATTAGTACCTAGTGTTATTAAATCTAGAAAAAGTCTTACTTATGAAAATGTAAACAAGGTATTAGGGGGTCAATATGTTGAAGAGTATTTACCTTTTAAGGATACTTTAAAAAAGATGGATGAATTAGCTAAAATTTTAAGACAAAAAAGATTATATGGTGGAGCTATTATTTTTAATAAACCTGAACTTAAATTTATTCATGATGAGATGGGTAATCCAACCGCTGTAGCTTTAAGATATGACAATGATGCTGAAAACTTAATAGAGGAATTTATGTTAGCTGCTAATAATGCGGTAGCTGAAATATTAACTGAAGAAAAAATCCCTTGTGTATATAGAGTACATGATGTTCCTAATTCTGAAAGATTAGATTATTTTTTAGATTTCTTAAATGCTATTAATATGCCATATGAATTTAATACAGAGGAAATTATAAAAGATAAAGAAATATTACAGGGACTTATTCTTCATATTAGTAAAAATGCGATTCGTGTAGCTAATAGTAAATCATTTTCTGATATGTTAAATACTAATTTAGTAAGATGTATGTCTCATGCTTCATATAGTACTAAAAATATAGGACATTATGGTATAGGTAGTGAAACGTATTGTCATTTTACTTCTCCTATTAGAAGAATAGCTGATTTAGCTATTAGTAGAATAATAGATGAATGCTATTTTGAAAAAAATGATATTGTTAGAGAACAAAATATTAAGAAATGGACTGATTTGGCAATAGAGTATGCTGCACAAGCTAGTAAGATGGAGAGAGTTTCTGAAGATGTAGAGAAAAATGTATTATATATGGATGCTGCTGCATATTTAAGTAATTATGTAGGCCAAGAATTTGAGGCTACTGTGGTTACTTTAAGTAATAACGGAATTTGTGTACAATTAGATAACTTATTAGAAGGAAAAGTTCGAAATCGTTATCTAGATGGAGAATATGTATATAATCAAAGAAATTTTACTTTAGTTGCACTTGATGGTAAAGGTAATTACTATGTAGGAGATAGATTAAGACTAAGACTAATTAATACTTCTAAAGAGACTAAATCAGTAGATTTTGTTGTTCTTGAAAAAATATATGAGAATACTATTAAAGATAAAAATAAATCTAATCAATATGTTAAAAGCAAAGCAATAGAAAAAAGAAGAATAGACTTTAATTAGTCTATTCTTTATTTTATGAAAAAGACTTAATTTATAAGTCTTTTTTCTTGATAAAAATCTTATAAAATGTTATCATTATATTACATACGGGGTTAGTAAAAACTAGTGTGTTAGGAGATGACGTAATGGCAATTAATTTATCGGATATTTTAAACCTACTAAGAAAATTAGTTGATATTTCTTTAGTATGGTTTATATTTTATTATATTTTAAAAAATATTAGGAATAATTTAAAATTATCATTGATTTTCAAAGGTGTATTCTTTGTTGTTATATTAAAAGTTATTAGTGATAAATTAGGATTTATAACAGTAGGGTATTTACTTGATTATATTATTCAATGGGGACCTGTAGCTTTGATAATTATATTCCAACCTGAAATTAGAAATATTCTTGAACAATTAGGAAGAAGTCACTTATTAGGTAGACATAAAGTGTTAACTGTTGATGAAAGAGAACATATGGTATATGAAATGGTTAATGCTATCGATTATCTTCGTAAAGAAAGAATTGGAGCTTTAATAGTAATTGAAAGAGATATAAGTTTAGGTAATTATATAG
>Ga0247608_10003495_pt1 | contig 18295 bp, 20 predicted proteins | sample 176DNAGHGlowgp2_FD_193490 | JGI IMG/M metagenome (GOLD analysis project Ga0247608, IMG submission 193490) | Sheep rumen microbial communities from Palmerston North, Manawatu-Wanganui, New Zealand - 1766 DNA GHGlow gp2 | ecosystem: Host-associated > Mammals > Digestive system > Stomach > Rumen ... | reverse complement strand
TCTGCGCATGAGTACCATGACCGACCTGCTGGCTGCCCTGGAGAGCGGCAAGGTGGACGTGGCGGGCAGTGAGAGCCTGTCGCTGGATTTCAACAGGGAAATAGCCGACAAGGTGGACTCAGTGGGCGCCGGACTGGAGTCCATTCCCGTGGCTGCCATTTTCAAGCGGGGCAACACCGCCCTGCAGCAGGACTTCAACCAGTTCCTGGCCGACATACGCCGCGACGGCACCTACCAGAAGATCTACGACCGCTGGCAGCAGTCCGACGACCCCTCGGCCCTGACCATCCCCGAGCAGCGCGGCACAGGGCGCACCCTGCGCGTGGCCACCTATCCGGTCATGCCGCCGTTCAACTTTATCAATTCCGGCAAGCCCTCTGGATTGGAGCCCGCCCTGCTGACGGAGTGGGCCAACCGTAGGAATTGGAAACTGGAATTTCTCGTGATGGACTTCGCCGCACAGATTCCTGCCGTGCAGACGGACAAGGCCGACATGGCCATGGGCGCCATCAGCGTCACCGAGGAGCGACAGAAGCAGGTGCTCTTCTCCGACGGCTATGTAGAGTCGCACATCGTGCTCATCACACGCAAAGGGGAAGCAGGGATACTAAGCCTCACCCCCGCCCCCTCTCCAAAGGGAGAGGGGAGTGGTTACCTCTGGCCATGGGGAGCTGTTCTCCTTACCATATTTATAGGTGGCGGAACTTGGCTCATAGTTCGTAAAAAGCATAGCACTACGTTACATTCTACTCCCCTCTCCTTGGGAGAGGGGTCGGGGGTGAGGCTTGTTCACCTTCGAAAGAGCTACGGCAGTCTTGACGTATTGCGCGACATCACCGCCGACATCCATCGCGGCGAGGTCATCTCCATCATCGGGCCTTCAGGCACGGGCAAGAGCACCCTGCTACGCTGTCTGAACCTGCTGGAGCAACCTACCGGCGGCAGCATCGTCGTCGATGGGGAGGACATTCTCGCCAAAGGTTATCCAGTCAACAGGCTGCGGCAGAAGATGGGCATGGTGTTCCAGTCGTTCAACCTCTTCGAGCATAAGACGGTGCTGGAGAACGTTATCTTCGCGCCCTGCCAGTTGCGTCGTATGCCGGAGGAAGAAGCACGCAGGGAGGGACTGGCATTGCTGCGCAAGGTGGGACTGGCCGAGAAGGCCGACGTCTATCCGTCGAGCCTCTCCGGCGGTCAGAAGCAGCGTGTGGCCATCGCCCGCGCTCTGGCCATGAAGCCCGACGTCATCCTCTTCGACGAGCCTACCTCGGCTCTCGACCCGACGATGGTGGGCGAGGTGCTCAGCGTTATCCGTCAGTTGGCCAAGGAGGGCATGACGATGCTCATCGTCACCCACGAGATGAAGTTTGCCCACGATGTAAGCACCCGTATCTTCTTCATGTACGACGGCTATATCCACGAGGACGGCTCGCCCCGGCAGATCTTCGAGTCGCCCGTCCACAGCGCCACCAAGGCCTTCATACAGCGCATCCGCAAGGAGGTGTTTGAGATTGACGGCCCTGACTTCGACTTCCTCGGCATGCACTCGGCTGTCAGTGCCTTCTGCCACAAGTACGGCATCCCTGAGAAGGAAGAGAAGGCCCAGCAGCTGATCGGCAAGATGCTCGACGGCGCGATGGCACCCTACCGCCCCATCACCGTGCGAATCACGCACAGCGAGCAGTCGCTCGTCACGGCCCTCGACTTCATGGTGGAGAAAATGACTGCCACGCCGCTGAACGATGCCCATCGCAGCGAACTCTCCGGGCAGTGCCGCCAGGTTATAGAGGAAGAGACCAAGCGCGGCTTCCGTGTGAAACTGATCATATAATCACTAACAATAAATAATACGATGCAGTACGTGCAGGGCCTCGTCAGCGCCTTCCAGCAGCAGGGCCAGGCTCAGCAGGGACAGTCGCAACAGCAAGGTGTGGTGACACAATAGTAAAATAACAAGAATCAGACAAAATGTCAAGATGAAGAACTGGAAAACAGTGATAGCGACGCTGCTGCTGATGATGCTCACCGCGTGCAGTAGCAGCCGCGTGGCAACGGCTGGCAACGGCATCACTCCGAGTCAGAGCCGCGTGGGCTATTCTGCCTGGTGTACGCAGGTCAGCTACACCCACTGCGAGCCACTGCCAAAGACGGGCAAGCCGGAAATGGTGGCAGGCACATGGGAGATGAACGACGGCATCCTGCAGCACAAGGCAGGCGAGAAAGCCCCGCTGGCCATCTGCAACTACGTCATCCCCTCCGACCACTACACCATCGAGTGCCATGCCCGCAAGGACGGCGGACCGGAGGGCTTCGTCATCGTGTTCAACTATGTGGACCGGCAGCACTACTGTCAGCTGAACTTCGGCACAAGTGGCAACACGCAGCACGCCATCGAGCAGATCAGCGGCGACATCAGGACGAAGACGGCCACGCGCCCTGGCAGCGTGGACTCGGGCCGATGGTACGACGTGCGGCTGACCGTCGCAGGAGACAGCGTCAAGGCCTGGCTCGACGACATGCCGGTGTTCGACGATGTGCTTAGACTTAAATAGACTACGACAATGCAGCCTACGGCATAGCTATAGCTCACTATAATAAGAAATAAGGGGGCACTTCGCGGCGCTTCAAGGAGGACTACTGCACGTTCCAGTGGGCATACCTGGTGGAGAAGCGAGAGGTCGAGCTGGACGGCAAGACGGTCAGCGTACAGGACAAGACCCCGTGGGCAACGGTCATCGCCGACTACAAGAGTAGCGCATCCGCAAATGGATAATTGATAATGGATAATTGAAAATTATGCATTCGCTAGAAAAGAGGGGGTGAGGGTGAGGGCAAGGGTACGCCTCGCCCCTTTTTTGTGCGTGAATTTTCAGGCTTGAATGCTAATTCCATAAAAAAGTGTAATTAATTTGGCTGATTGGTGGTTAATGCGTATCTTTGTAGGCATTAGGAACTCATAAAAACTAACAAAGGAACGGCTATGATAAAAGACTTTAATTTCTATGCCCCTACGCGGGTGGTGTTCGGCAAGACTGCCGAGAGCAAGATTGGTGAGTTGGTGGCTGCACATCAGGCACATAAAGTATTGGTACATTATGGTGGCGGCTCGGCTGAGCGCTCAGGACTGCTGGCTGTCGTCAGGAGGCAGTTGGACGCTGCGGGTATCAGCTTTGTAGAACTGGGCGGCGTGGTGCCTAACCCGCTGCTGTCTAAAGTGTATGAAGGCGTAGAACTATGCCGCCGCGAGGGGGTAGACTTCATCCTGGCTGTTGGCGGCGGCAGCGTGATAGACTCCGCCAAGGCTATCGGCTATGGTGTGCCATACGACGGTGACGTGTGGGACTTCTGGGCTGGGAAAGGCTCTCCTGCCCAATGTCTGCCTATCGGCGTGGTGCTCACCATTCCGGCTGCTGGCTCTGAGATGTCGTCGAGCTGCGTGATTACCAAGGACGAGGGGCTCATCAAGCGCGGCATCAACAGCGACTTGTGCCGTTGCCGTTTCGTGGTGATGAATCCCGAACGCACCTTTACCCTGCCTCCTTACCAGACGGCAGCAGGTGCCACGGACATTATGATGCACACGATGGAGCGCTATTTCTCGAAGTATGACGACATGACTTTAACTGACGCTATTTCAGAGGCATTACTGCGTACGGTTAAAGAATCGGCTATAGCTGTTATGGAACAGCCGGAAGACTACCGTCACCGCGCCCAGATTATGTGGGCTGGCTCATTGGCACACAACGACCTGACAGAGTGCGGCACAGAGAAGGACTTCGCCACCCACCGCCTGGAACATGAGCTCAGCGCCCTGTTTGGCGTCACGCATGGTGCCGGACTTGCTGCCCTGTGGCCTTCATGGGCCCGCTATGTGAAGGACAAGCACCTGAGCCGTTTCGTGCAGTTTGCCGTCAATGTGATGGGGGTTGAGAACGACTTCGCCCATCCCGATGAAACCGCCGAAAAAGGCATCCGTGCCATCGAGGACTTCTACAGGAAGATTGGCATGCCCACCAACATCCATGAACTGCTGGGACGCGAGATTACCGACGATGAAATCGAGGTAATGGTAGACAAATGTTCGCGTGGAGGCACCATTACGCTAGGAGCCATGGAGGTGTTGAAGCCGGAAGACATGCGCAACATTTACCAGATGGCCAGGTAAAACGCCCTATTCTTCCTTCAGCGTAGGCAGCGACAAGTGGTATCTGACGGCAAGGAAGCGCATCAGGCATGTCACCAAGAACGAGGAGATAACCGTTACTTCAATAGGCAAACCTATCTCCGCTAAAATCCAATAGGTTACGCCTCCCAAGACGGCAGCCATAGCATAGATCTCGCGCTGGAAGATGACAGGTTCGTTGTTGAGCAGCACATCACGGATGACACCACCGGCAGAACCCGTGATGCAGCCCATGATGATGGCGACCCAAAACGGCTGTCCATAGGCCAGCGACTTCTGGATGCCGGCAATGGTGAAGAGTGCTAGACCCAAGGTGTCGAACACAAACCACGTATTGCGAAGTCCTTCCATGTGCTTGGAGAAGATGACGACGAACACCAGTGCCAGAGCCGTACAGATCATGTAAAAGGGATTGGTCATCCAGAATGGCGTAGCCCCCAGCATGACATCGCGGATGGTACCGCCGCCGATGGCAACGGCAATGCCGCAGACATAGCCGCCAAACCAGTCGAAATGCTTGGCTGCCGCATGGCGGATGCCGGAGATGGCGAAGGCAAACGTACCCAAGAATTCTATCACCTGTTGGACGATTTCTTCGTATTCCATTGAATAATATTCCTTTGAATTATAGTGTTTTACGCTGGTTACTTCTTGTAACGCTCACCCCAATAGCCGACCATGCGCTCATAGAGTTTCTCCTCGGCAGGAGAATGCTGACCGTGCCAGAGACGCTCCTGCTGAAGGGCGTCAGGCATATACTGCTGAGGGGTGAAATGCCCGGGGTAGTCGTGAGGATAGCAATAGCCGTCATGGTAGCCCAAGTCCTTCATGAGCTTCGTGGGGGCATTGCGGAGGTGAAGAGGTACGGGCTGGTTGCCAGTCTGTCTGACAAGTTCCAAAGCGCGGTCGATGCCAAGGTAGGCAGAGTTGCTTTTGGGCGACGTGGCCAGATAGACCACAGCTTCAGCCAAGGGAATGCGCCCTTCGGGCCATCCTATCTTCATGACGGCATCGAAGGCGGCATTGGCCAGCAGCAAGGCATTGGGGTTAGCCAGTCCGATGTCCTCGGCAGCAGAGATGACCAGACGGCGGGCAATGAACTCGGGGTCTTCCCCACCCTCAATCATGCGTGCCATCCAGTAGAGGGCGGCATCAGGGTCGCTGCCGCGGATGCTCTTGATGAATGCCGATATGATGTCGTAGTGCATCTCGCCGTCCTTGTCGTAGGCCAAAGGGTTCTGCTGAAGGCAAGAAACCACCATTTCATCGGTAATCAGCACTTCATCTTTTGGCGAGGACTCGACGACCAATTCCAGTATGTTCAACAATTTTCTGGCATCGCCGCCACTATACCGCAGCATGGCGGAAGTCTCCTTGAACTCAATCTTGCGTTCCTTCAGGAAGACGTCTTGCGTCACGGCGCGGTGAAGGAGTTCCAGCAGGTCGTCCTTGTCAAGCGACTTGAGGACATACAGCTGGCAGCGTGAGAGCAGCGGACGGATGACCTCAAAGGAGGGGTTTTCGGTCGTGGCACCAATCAGGGTGATAATGCCTTTCTCCACGGCACCCAGCAGCGAGTCCTGCTGTGACTTGGAGAAACGGTGTATCTCGTCAATGAACAAGATGGGCGACGCTTCATTAAAAAACCGTCCCTTCTGAGCCTTTTCTATCACCTCGCGCACATCCTTGACACCGCTGGTCACGGCAGACAGCGTAAAGAAAGGCGTCTCCAAGCGCTTGGCAATAATCTGCGCCAACGTGGTTTTGCCCACACCCGGCGGTCCCCACAAGATGAACGAAGAGATGCGTCCTGCCTCTATCATCTTGCGCAGGACAGCCCCCTCGCCTACCAAATGCTTCTGTCCGATATAATCGTCAAGCGTCCTGGGTCGTAGTCTTTCTGCTAACGGTTCTGACATAATTATCTGCAAAATTACAGCATTTTATCAAATAAACAAAAAAATCTACACAAAAAACTTGTGAGTAGGAAATAAAGTATGTATTTTTGCAGTTGAAACGAATAAACATAAAACAAGCAGTTATGAAAGAAACAAGCCCCAACAAAACCATCAACTTAAAGACATTGACAAAAAGTACCGTCTGGGACGTTCAGGAGAACGACATCTTCCGCATGCTGGAAGCCGGTGAGAAGGATGCTGAGATGAAGGAGAACTTCCGCAGGTACACGGATATCATCCGCACAGCCTTTATGATTGAGGAAATCAAAGAAGACAACGACATCATCAGGAAAAAATACAATAACATGGGCTACAAAGTGGGAGCCATCAAGCTCTCCGAGGACACCCAGACCATCCTGGCCATTAAGAAGCGCCCCATTTCCCGCGTTACCGACCTGACCTATGAGAACATTCGCCACATCTCTGCTGCCAAGCTCATGGAGGTGCTTGACCGTAACTTCGGCGGTGGCTGGGACTCGCTGTCACAGTCCATCCAAGACATCATCGAGAGCGGTTTCGACATCTCAACCACTACCCTGCCCAAGGACAGGCTGCACAAAAAGGGCGGTATGTACGAGAAGAAAGTGAACGACGGCTACGAAGTGCTGGAGATAGAGAAAGGCAGTTGGGTGGAAGCCATCTTTGCCAAGGTGAAGCCCGAGAGCTTCAAGCCACGCATGAAGTTTGACGAACCCCGTTTGGACGACGATGAAGACGAGGAAATTGAAGATACCTACAACCGTCCTGACGAAGATGACGACATTGACGAGGAGCCTAACGACGATGAAATCACCGAGGACAACTATCGTACAACCTTTACCATCGAGAGTGATCCCGACGAGGATGCAGAAAGCTACTCTGACCTGATTGCCGACGAATAACAATCCTCTTTATAACACAACTAAATTAACATCATGATGATTCCATTCGCTTTTTGGCTGGTCCCAGTGGCTTCTGTTGTCGCACTGGGCATGGCCTTTTTCTTCTTCCGTCAGATGATGGGCGAAGACGAGGGTACTCCGCGTATGCGCGAGATTGCCCTCTACGTTCGTAAAGGTGCTATGGCCTATCTGTGGCAACAGTACAAGGTCGTAGGCATTGTTTTTGCTGTGTTATGCGCCCTGTTCGCTTTCATGGCCTATGTGCTGCACGTCCAGAATCCATGGGTACCGTTCGCTTTCCTGACTGGCGGTCTCTTCTCAGGTCTGGCAGGTTTCTTCGGCATGAAGACTGCCACCTACGCCTCGGCTCGTACTGCCAATGCAGCCCGCCAGAGCCTGAACAGCGGCTTGAGGGTCGCTTTCCGCTCAGGTGCCGTCATGGGTCTGACCGTTGTCGGTCTCGGACTGCTCGACATTGCCCTGTGGTTTCTTTTACTGAACGGTCTGACTGACGATTCGCTCATCACCATTACCACCACCATGCTGACCTTCGGTATGGGTGCTTCCACACAGGCGCTGTTTGCCCGTGTCGGTGGCGGTATTTATACTAAGGCTGCCGACGTTGGTGCCGACATCGTAGGCAAGGTGGAGGCAGACATCCCTGAGGATGACCCCCGCAATCCTGCCACTATCGCCGACAATGTGGGCGACAATGTGGGTGACGTAGCCGGTATGGGTGCCGACCTCTATGAAAGCTATTGCGGTTCCGTGCTCAGTACTGCTGCCCTCGGTGCTGCCGCTTTCAGCGTTGCAGGCCTTGAGATTCAGCTGCGTGCCGTTATTGCCCCGATGCTCATTGCCGCCGTGGGTGTGTTCCTGTCGCTGTTCGGCATCTTCCTGGTACGCACCAAGGAAGGCGCAACAATGAAGGACCTGCTGCGCTCGCTTGCACTGGGAACCAATGTCAGCGCCATCCTCATCGCCATTGCCACCTTCGGCATCCTCTACTTCCTGGGTATCGAGAACTGGCTTGGCATCTCCTTCTCCGTCATCAGCGGTCTGGCTGCCGGTGTCATCATCGGACAGGCTACAGAGTATTACACCTCTCATTCATACAAACCCACCCAGCGTATCTCCGAGGCTGGACTGACTGGTGCTGCTACCGTTATAATAAAAGGTATAGGAACGGGTATGATTTCTACCTGCATCCCTGTCATCACCATCGGTGTGGCCATCATCCTGAGCTTTGGCTTTGCCAACGGCTTCGACCTGAGCATGTCGTCAGAAAGTCTGTCGCACGGTCTATATGGTATCGGCATCGCTGCCGTAGGTATGCTTTCAACGTTAGGCATCACGCTGGCTACCGACGCCTATGGACCTATTGCTGACAATGCCGGCGGTAATGCTGAGATGTCAGAACTGGGCGAAGAAGTACGCCACCGTACCGATGCCCTCGATGCACTTGGCAACACTACTGCTGCCACGGGTAAGGGCTTTGCCATCGGTTCTGCTGCCCTCACAGCCCTCGCACTCCTGGCTTCCTATATCGAGGAGATCAAGATTGCCATGGAGCGTGCCGGCGTCATGATGGAGAACGTCAAGGGTGAGGTCATTGCTGCTTCACAGGCCACGATTCCTGACTTCATGAACTTCTTCCAGGTGAACCTCATGAATCCGAAGGTGCTGGTTGGTGCCTTTATCGGTGCCATGGCTGCCTTCCTGTTCTGCGGACTGACCATGGAAGCTGTAGGCCGCGCTGCCCAGAAGATGGTGGAAGAAGTGCGCCGTCAGTTCCGTGAGATTCCCGGCATCTTGGAAGGCAAGGGAACTCCCGACTACGGTTCATGCGTAGAAATCTCAACGCGTGCAGCCCAGCAAGAAATGGTATTCCCGTCGTTGCTGGCCATTGCCATTCCCATCATCGTGGGTTGCGTATTGGGCGTAGCTGGTGTCTTGGGCCTGTTGGTTGGCGGTTTGGCTGGTGGCTTCACGCTGGCAGTATTCATGGCCAATGCCGGTGGTGCCTGGGACAATGCCAAGAAGATGGTCGAGGAAGGCAACTTCGGCGGTAAGGGTTCGTTTGCCCACAAGGCCACCATCGTGGGTGACACCGTCGGCGACCCGTTCAAGGATACTTCCGGTCCGTCGCTCAACATCCTCATCAAGCTGATGTCTATGGTGAGCATCGTGATGGCCGGATTGACAGTTCTATTCATCTAAAAGACGGAAATCAGTAGGGTGGAACGGTGTTTCCGCCCTTTTTTTGTCTTTTTATAAAAAAAAACATGGAAAAAGTTTGGTGGAATAAAAAATAGTTCGTACCTTTGCACCCGCAAAAACAAAAAATGATGCACCCGTAGCTCAGTTGGTAGAGCACCTGACTCTTAATCAGGGTGTCCAGGGTTCGAGCCCCTGCGGGTGTACTTCAAGATGAGAGAGTTACTAAAGTAGCTCTCTTTTTTTTGTCATTTGAGGCTAATTTGAGGCAAACCCCGAACTTCCCCACTCTTCGGCTCTTATATATGGCTGATGCTCTGTGCCTGTAGGTTGGCCACGGAGAGCAACAGAACGATGGACGATACGAGTTTCTTCATAAAGTTCATTAAATGATAGTGCAAATATACTGATTATAAATTTAAAATGATTAATTTTGGCAATTGATTTAAAAAGATAGTATCGAGACCGCCTACAGTTCAACCAAGGCTGTTGAGATACTTGAAAGGATGCTATAACGATTATGGAGAATTTTGAAGAGCAATTGAGAAAAGATCTGCATCAGTTCCTGCTGAGCATGAAGGAGGTGGACGAAAGGATGCCGGAGTGTCCTGACGTGGAAGAGAAATGGGAAGCGATAGCCAAGGCCTATATCCCAGATGGCATTCGCGAATTTCAGGACTTCCCGTCGGCCTCGCTCGGCTGGATGATGTATATTGGCATGGCCGTAGCGAAGATGTGGGACACGGAATGGGAAATCTACTCTAAGATAGAAGATCTTTACGCCTATATGCGCGACAAGCGCGGTTACGACAGCATGGACGAATACATCCGCGAGGAAGTGCTTTTGCTGCAGGGTGTGGACTACACAGTTCTGGAGAAGGTGACTGGCGAGTGTGCCTCGCGTGTCTATAATGCCCTGATGCACCAACGGCTCGAACCAGGCACGAAGGAGGCCTTCAATGGTTATGTCGCCTGTCTGCACCAGCTCTATCAGTTTGGTGCTGCCATGCAACTGAAGCGTATGGGGTATCATATGACGAAGATGAACTAAATTGATATTATGAAATACGTAAAACTATTCTTTCGCCTGCTGTTAGGAGCCTTTATGACCTATGCAGGCATCAGTCATCTGACGTTCAACCGTCAGGAGTTTGTGGCACAGGTGCCCACATGGCTGCAGTTCAGCCCAGAGTTTACCGACTTTGTGGTGCTGGCATCGGGTGTCGTTGAAATAGCCTTTGGCTTAGGCATCATCCTCCTTGTTGCCAACAAAAGAGCAATTGCTGGTGCACTGCTGGGACTGTTCTATGTGGCAATCTTCCCAGGCAACGTCAACCAGTTTGTGAACCACATCGATGCCTTTGGTCTCAATACCGACAATCTGCGTCTTATCCGTCTGTTCTTTCAGCCCGTGCTCATCTTTCTGGCCCTATGGACAACTGGCGGCTGGAAGTACTGGAAGTTGTGGGTGAAAGGAAAGTTCAAGGAGTAATCAAGCAGAGAAATGTTAGAACATATAGTAGAATTCACGGCTTGGCCAATACTTACAGGCATCCTAATTGGCTATGTAGCCAACCGCATTATGAGTGGCGAGGGCAAAGGTTGTTGTATGAACCTCATTATAGGCATTATCGGCAGTTATGTCGGAACCTTTATCAGTTACCTGCTGAATATAGAACTGTTTGGGAAAGGCTATCTCACCAACTTCGTGTTCTGCGTCGTTGGTGCCGTCGCTTTCCTATGGATTTGGAAGAAACTGTTTGATTGACGATGATGACCATCGATACCACCAACATGTGCTCACATCTGCAGAAGAAGCTGTTTTAAGAGAATGGCATCTATCATCCTCTTTGGATAGCTATGCAGAACGATGCTGAGTTGACGGCAGTTGCCCGTTCACGCCAGCTTCATATCTATCGTAAAGACAAGAAAGTGTTGGTGCTTGCAGGCAAAGCTGCTCCTAAAGTCATCAGGGAAGACAAACTCTGTGAAATGCTGCAACTTTCCGACTCTGAATAACGTCTAACAGATAAAATCCTTTAAAGAAAACAATTATGATACTCTCAACAACCCCACAGATTGAAGGTCACACCATCCGCGAATACAAGGGTATTGTGACAGGTGAAACGATTATTGGTGCTAACATGTTCAAAGACCTATTTGCAGGCATCCGCGACATTGTAGGTGGCCGTGCAGGCAGTTACGAGAAAGTACTTGCAGAGGCTAAGGACACCTCTATACAGGAGATGATGCAACGTGCTCAGGCTCTTGGAGCCAACGCCATCGTAGGTATTGACATCGACTATGAGACTGTCGGTGCCAATGGCTCGATGCTTATGGTGGCCACCAGCGGCACTGCTGTAGTTATTTGATTCTGGGTCTTTTCTTTGCGGGTCTTGAGGGCTTGGTGGACTGCTTGGGTTCCACCTTCGGCTCTTCAGGGACAACAACAGAGAGAATACGGATATCCTCCAAGGGACGGTCGTACTTGTCGGTAGCAGAGGACTGGATGCTGTCTGCGACTTCCATACCCTCCTTCACCTCGCCAAACACGGTGTATTTGCCATCAAGATGGGGCGTGCCCTCCTGACGGGTGACGATATAGAACTGACAGGCACCACTGCGCATTTCAGGGTTCACCTTGTCATCCTCTCTGGCCATCCCCACGGCACCACGCCGATGACGGATATTGGGCAGTCGGAACTCAGGTTCGATGGTGTAGTCAAGCTCGCCCGTCCCCAGACGCTGACCTGGCTTGGCATGCTTGCTGTTCAGGTCGCCAGCCTGAATGACGAAATCCTTGATGACACGATGGAACAGCAGCGAGTCATAGACGTGCATCCTGGCCAGCTTCAGGAAGTTGTCACGATGCAGGGGTGTCTCGTCATACAGGGCGATACGGATGTCGCCCGCCGTCGTCTTTGGCAAAGTACCTTTTAAACTCACTCTCGAAGTTGGGCGTCAATATCCCTTGCCCCATCGCCTCACGAATCTCCTGCATCGTCCAGAAGCGGCCACCGTCCAGTTCTTCAGCAGAAGGACGGATTTCTCCGTCATAAATGGTGCGATGCACATACACCAGTTCCTTCTCACACTTACTCTCGAAGACATACTTATCGATGAACTTCGGCTGGAAGTCTGTAATTCCCAGTTCTTCGCGCTGCAGAGCCTGTTCAGGCGTCTCACCATAATCAACATGCCCTCCAACGGCAGTGTCCCATTTGCCCGGCTGAATATCTTTCCAGTCGGGGCGGCGTTGCAAGTAGATATCGCCCTTAGAGTTGAACACATGAAGATGAACGACAGGGTGAAGCAGCTTTGAGCCACTATGAAACTCGCCTCGTGTTGCAGAGCCTATCACGTTCCCTGTTTCATCAACGATCGGGAATAACTCTAGCTGGTTGTCCATGATCTAAATATTATTTCAGGATGTCATCAAGGATTTTGAATACGTGTTCTTCCGTTATATACGGATAGAGCTTGAAATACGGATTGCCGGTAATCATGGCTGAGAGCTGTGTCTTGGACTGGTTGTACAAGATATGGCAGGGAATTCCCAGTTTCTCTGCGTATGCCAGCTCGTAACCTACTCCGAGTGATGGGGAGGTACATTCTCCAATAAGCATGTCGCTCTCTCGGAGCCAAGCAGTATCTTGGTTGTAGATTTGTGCGTCGCGCTCTCTGCCTTGTTCTACCAGGCTGAGGTCGCTGCGCCCTACGTGCTCAGTCAGTACGATATCTGTACGCTGGATGTAGTCAATCATTCTGCGGTAAAGGTTTTCATCTGTCCTACCTCCACGAATGGAGCCAGCGAAATAAATCTTGCGTTTCATTGGCTTATTCATCTTCTATATCTTCTTTTTTCTTATTTGTCTTGTGAACTAATAATCAAAAGGCTTCTGGATGGATAAAACCATTTTCATCCTCTTTGCGGCTAAGGATTAATTGCCAAAAGCAAATTCTATGATCGTTAACTAATGAGGTGTCATCGCCAGTGTTGGGGAAACCGCCTATATTGCTGTGCTCTACACTTTCCCAACGCCAATATTTGTCATCGTAAGTAGAACGCCATCCATATCCTACGTAGTTTTCATCATCGTAAATAATGAAGCGCCCCAAGCAACGACTGTTCTCCGGGTCATTCTTTGCTGCATAGTCCTTCTCACAGAATGGTTTAAGTTCTCTGTTCTTGTCTGCCAGGTAAATATAGTCTTCAGGCATCTGACCGAAAGCACAGGGTATGATTCTGCCAGCCAGAACATCGTCTTCAAGCCTTTTCGTAACCAATTCTTCAATATCTATCGCAGCAAGCATAAGTTCCTGACCATGCCAGGAGATGCTTCCCCCTGACTTTATGAGTGCGTCAAAGTCAAGGTTGTCTTCACGAAGAACCACAGCAGGATAATCCCTAAAGGAGCATTTTACTGATTTTAAGGCCGTCTTTGCCTTTTCTGCATTCTCCTTGACCTGCTCGATTTTCTCCTGATCATCTCCCAGCTTTTCTGTCAGTTTTTTCAATTCTCCATCTATATACGACTCAAAGGGATAGCATTTAAACCCTTCCTCCATTTTCAAGTTGCTGTAAGAAAGGTTCTCCGTAGGAATATTGCCAGTTCTCTGCCATTTTCCATCCTGCATTTTCAGCACTTCCAACCGCTTGTGGTTCATGCGGCAGAATTTATAGGCATCATCGAAATTCTGGAAGCCGACATACGCCGATTTAGTCTCGCCATTCCCATAATAATGGTCTTCAAAATCGATCTGCTGGAGATTATAAGCCTGCACGTCCTCTTCGAATGTGGTTGTCTTGGCAGGAGCAAAAACCTTTGGCTTGTCCTTATCTCTTTCTTCTATTTTCTTCCTAATCTTGCCCGACACATAATTGATTTCGCTCAATATCGAGCTACCGGAAAGGAAGAATTTCTTCGCCTTATCATAGTACGTCAGTGCTTCATCAAATCGTTCCAGACCGAAATAGGCAGAAGCCAGATAGAAGTTAAAATAGGCCGTTACGAAAGCCCCCTTCTGGTGTGTATTCGCTTCGTCATCTTCAAGATTCTCCTTGATGAGTACTTGTAGCTCCTCCAGCACCTCAGTGACCATCGTATATTTCTTGTCTAACAGCAGTGGATAGCACGACTGTATAAGATGGAAGAGAGTCAGGACATGCTTAGCATAGTCAAACTTATAATTCTCCACGCCACTCTCTTCACGAATCTTCCTGATTCGCAGGATGCGCCCTTTAAAACGCGTTTTGTAGGGCTTACGCTCTTTCACCTTACCCGTCGTGACAATCGTTTCCGGCTTACCGTCATCGATTAACAACTTGTCTTTCGTTATCGAATAGCCATCAAGCTTGTCTAAGGCAGACATACCAAGCAGACATGGACCGCCATATCGGTCACAGATTGAAGCGCTCACATCCTTCAACTTGATTTTTCCGAGCGTCAGATTTCTGATATTGATTTCCTTTTGTAGTGCGGTATATACACCACCATAAGAACTCGAAAGGCTTCCTTTTATATCTGACTCCACAAGGTTGCCTTTCAGGAAGAGGATATCCCCCACCTCCTTGGAAAGCAGCATGCCTGAACAGCCGGTATCCAGAATGAACTGAATATTGACCGAACCATTTATTCTGCCCCATAATTGGAGCATATTATTATATCGAACTAAGGGAATCTGCTTCATCTACACCTCCATTGCTTAACGTGATTACCGTTTGACTATATGAACCGAAGGCAGTTGGAGCAGCCTTTGTACTCATTACTTTCTTCATAACGTTATTCTATTACGAATATTCTCATTTCAATATCATCAACGGGTCTGTCAGCACGTCCTGTTGCTGTGCCTTGGATCATTTCAACCACATCAAGACCTTTTTCGACCTCTCCGAACACAGTATATTGGCCGTCAAGATGGGGAGTACCGCCAACGGTGGAGTAAATCTTCAGTTGTTCATCTGTCAGTCCAGACTTACCAACCCTGTTCTCTGCCTCAGCAGCCAGCTTGTCTTGCAGCAGCTGAAGCCCTTCGCGATTCCTATTACGGCGCATCTGCATGATCTCTGCACGATGCTCGGCAGCAAGTGCATTAAAGGCATCCTGAACTTTCTGCATCCTCAGTTGCTTGGAGAACTGTTTAAGCTGTCCCTCGTTATACACATCTCCCCAGACGATGTAGAACTGCGAACCGCTACTACGGCGTTCAGGATTTACCTCGTCGCCCTGACGTGCAGCAGCCAGTGCGCCACGCTTATGGAAAAGTCCGTCTTTAATTTCTGCTTCAAGCGTATAGTCAGGCCCACCAACACCCAGCATCTTTCCTGCAGGAGCACCTTTCGAATCAGGGTCGCCTCCCTGAATCATGAAGTTCTTGATCACCCGATGGAACAGCGTCCCATCATAATAGCCCTCCTTTGCCAGTTTCAGGAAGTTGTCACGGTGGATGGGAGTCTCGTCGTATAAGCGAACTACGATGTCGCCCAGCATGGTTTGAATCTTTACTTTCATAAACTATCCTAATTATTGGTGCAAAAGTACGAAAAAAAGAATGAAAATAGCTATTTTTGCGGATGTTTTAATATGTTTTTGAATATGGCAGAAGAAAACAGACGTAAAGTATCGATAGACATCGTAAAGGCGAATATCTTTGCAGTAGCCATTATGATTGTGGCGGCAATAGCGCTGTTGGTGCCGTTCTTCCTTATTTGGGCAGGTCGTAAGCCAATGATGGAGATGCTTGGCAGCGGCACTCAATGGATTGTGGCTTTCGTGGCCATGTTTATCGGCATTGTGGTACACGAGCTGATTCACGGCATTACGTGGGCATGTTATGCCCCAAGCGGATGGAAGAGCATCAGTTTCGGTGTTATGTGGAAGTTGCTCACCCCCTACTGCCACTGCGACGAGCCGATGCACATCCCCGGCTACATGATGGGAGCCATGATGCCATGCGTCATTTTGGGTGTCATTCCATCGATAGTGGCCATGTTTATCGGTAACCTTCCCCTACTTGCATGGGGTATTATATTCATTGCTGCTGCCGCCGGTGACATCTGGATGACATGGCTTCTGACAAAGGAGAATCCTAAGAGTATGGTACTCGACCATCCCTCAGAGGCTGGCTTCTACGTCTTTGATTAATAATCAATAATCAATAAAACTATACGATTATGAGAAAAATGTTTTTCTGCCTCATGGCAATGATGGGCGTAATGACTGTTTCAGCCCAACAGAAATTAGAGAACAAGGATGCTCAGGCCGCCATCAATAACATCATGACGCGCACAAGCATCCGACAGTACACTGATGAACCCGTCTCGAAGGCTGACATCGAGACCATGCTCCGTGCCGGTATGGCTGCACCTACAGCCGTCAACCGCCAGCCCTGGCATTTCGTGGCTGTCACGGATAAGGCTAAGTTAGCCGAACTTGCAGGCCGCCGAGGTGGTATGATTAAGCAGGCTGGTGTCGCCATCGTTGTTTGTGGCAATATGGACAAGGCTATGCAGGGTCCGGGACAAGCTTTCTGGGTTCAGGATTGTTCAGCAGCCACTGAGAATATCCTGTTGGCTGCTAATGCCATTGGTCTTGGTGCCGTATGGACAGGCTGTTATCCAATGGACGACCGTGTAGCCGAGGTCTCTAAAGCGTTAAAGTTACCAGAGACTATCGTTCCTCTATGTGTTATCGCTATTGGCCATCCTGCAGAACAGCCCACACCAAAGGACAAATGGAAGCCTGAAAACGTATCCTATAACGAGTTTGGCGGTAAAGCAGAATAATCAGATGAAAAGATTGATGGCAATGGTATGCCTGACAATGGCCATAACAGTTAGTGCATTGGCACAACAGACGAAAGATGTAACAAATAATAAAAGCAATATGAAGAGTTTCAAATCAACTGCTTGGCTGTTGCCACAACCGGTGCTGATTATCGGCACCTATGACAAAGATGGTAAGCCCAACGCCATGAACGCTGCCTGGGGCGGCCAGTGGGATATGCACGAAATCGTCATCTCCCTCGGTTCGCATCAGACGACGGACAATCTGGCCGTGAATCCTGAGTTTACAGTGGCTTTTGCTACTGCTGAGACGATGGTAGCCTCTGACTATGTAGGCATTGTCAGTGGTAGGAACACTCCTGACAAGATGGAGAAGACCGGCTGGACTATTGAGAAGGCTCCCAATGTCAATGCTCCTGTGTTCAAGGAGTTCCCGATGACGCTGGAGTGCCATGTGAAGCAGAAAATCGACGAGAGTGAGACAGGTTATTACCTTGTAGCTGAAATCGTGAATATCCTCTGTGATGAAAAGTACCTGGCAGAAGATGGAAAGCCAGATGTAGAGCAGATGAAACTTATCACATTCGACCCGGTACATCATACTTACATTCGGTTAGGAAAGACTGTTGGTAATGCATTCTCAGACGGTAAACAATTGAAATGAGCTTCATCAAGTACATAGCAGACGAGAACCACTACAAGGAAGTCCTTTCACTGGTAGCAAAAGCCAAACAGACTGTGTGGATTGGAACGGCAGACATCAAAGACCTGTATGTTGATGATAAGCCATTCCTTGCCATTATTGCTTCTTTGCTCAAAAAGGGTGTGGAGGTCAGGCTGATTCATGCAAAGGAACCAGGAACAGCATGGAGAGAGGATCACGAGAAGCATCCAATCCTATATGATGGTATGGAGCGTGTGCTGTGTCCCAGAGTTCATTTCAAACTCATTATCATTGACTCTACCATTGCCTACGTCGGTTCCGCTAACTTGACTGGTGCAGGAATGGGCATGAAGTCCCCAAAGAAGCGTAACTTCGAGGCAGGCATCCTGACCGATGACCCCGAGATGCTTGATGCAGCCATTGAACAATTCGATAATGTGTGGATAGGTAAGTTCTGCAAGGACTGTGGCCGTAGAGATTATTGTTCAGACCCGATAAAATAAACTAATATGAGGAAAGCAAGCAGAGAAATGGATTCGGCCTTCGCAATGGAGGTATTAGACAAAGCTCCATATATCACCGTCAGTTTCACCAAGTCAGACGGTA
>Ga0247608_10003493_pt1 | contig 18299 bp, 17 predicted proteins | sample 176DNAGHGlowgp2_FD_193490 | JGI IMG/M metagenome (GOLD analysis project Ga0247608, IMG submission 193490) | Sheep rumen microbial communities from Palmerston North, Manawatu-Wanganui, New Zealand - 1766 DNA GHGlow gp2 | ecosystem: Host-associated > Mammals > Digestive system > Stomach > Rumen ... | reverse complement strand
ACTTTTTCAACGGAATTCAGGATGGCAAAGACCAAGTGATAGCAATAATTTCTTTTACGGACAAGGGAAAATCTCTGGCAAAAAATATTGCGGAAAAATATTGCGCGCTTGGATTTGAATGCAGCGCAAGTTCTGCAAAAAAAGACCTTTCGGAAAACTACGTAAAAACTGATGATTGGGTTAGTAAGAATTTTAAGAGTGGGAATTTTCTTTTGTTTATAGGAGCCTGTGGAATTGCTGTACGGGCAATCGCGCCTTTTGTAAAAGACAAGTCATCTGATCCTGCTGTTGTTGTTATGGACGAAGCCGCCAATTTTGCCATACCGATTCTTTCTGGTCATTTGGGTGGTGCCAATGATTTTGCCCGAAAGCTTTCCGAACTTACAGGAGCCCAGCCTGTTATTACCACGGCCACCGATGTTAACAACTTGTTTTCTGTTGATTTATTTGCAAAAGAAAACTCTATGAAAATTTCAGACATGCTTCTTGCAAAGGAATTTTCAGCCAGGCTTTTAAAAGAAAAAAAATGCAAAGTTTTACTGCCAGATGAAATTTTTGATTGCCTAAAAGTTGATGGTGACATACCAAAAGAGCTTGACTTTGCCAAAACTTCTGAAGCTGGAAAGTCCATGCTTAAATTAATCGTTTCGCCATTTAAAAACAAGGAAGATAAGTCGGTCTTACGCCTTGTTCCAAGATGTATTGTCCTGGGGGCTGGTTGCCGTAAGGGAAAAGATCCAAAAGAGTTTAAAGATTTCATTCTCCGCGAATTGAATAAAATTTCCCTTGATATGAATTCAATTGCTGCGCTTTGTTCCATAGATTTAAAGCGGGATGAGGATGCCTTGCTTTCTTTTTCTAAAGACTATGACATTCCTTTAGGATTTTTTTCTCCAGAGGAGCTTTCTGCTGTTAATGGGAAGTTTTCAACATCTAATTTTGTTAAAGAAGTTACTGGTGTGGATAATGTTTGCGAGCGGAGCCTTTTTGCTTATGGTGCAAAAAAAATAATTTTAAAAAAATGCAAAAATGACGGAATGACTCTGGCTGTGGGTTGTACGGAAATAGCTCTTCATTTTAATTCAAGGACGGTGCGTGATGAATAAGCTGATAGTTGCGGGAATTGGTCCTGGTGCATACGAAATGCTAACAATTCAAGTTGAGCGCGCTCTTAGAGAATGCGATGTGATTGCAGGTTATGTAAAATATGTTGACCTCTTGAAGTCATATTTTCCGAAAAAAGAAATTCTTTCCAGCCCCATGATGCACGAAGAAGAGAGGTGCATGCGTGCGCTAGAAAAGGCATCAGATGGTAAAAAGGTTGTTTTTGTTTGCAGCGGGGATGCAGGTGTTTATGGCCTTTCTGGCTTGCTTTACAAACTGGCAGAAAAATTCCCGACTGTTCAAATAGAAGTAATGCCTGGGATTACAGCGGCTCTTAGCGGATCGGCCTTGCTTGGTGCACCTTTGATTTGTGACTTTGCAGTTATAAGTCTGAGCGACCATCTGACTCCGTGGGAAAAAATATCTGCAAAATTAAAAGCTGCTGCCTCTGCCGATTTTTGTATTGTTCTTTATAATCCTTCCAGCAAAAAAAGATCAGACTATTTGCAAAGAGCCTGCAATCTTATTTCTGAATTAATTCCTGATGACCGGCCGTGCGGGTATGTAAAAAATATTGGCCGCCAAGGAGAAGAGGTTCACACCTGCACTTTTTCTGAATTAAAAAATACAAGCGTGGATATGTTTACGACTGTTTTTATAGGAAACTCTTTAACTTATCAAAAGGACGGAAAACTTATTACGCCCCGGGGATATGCTTCGGAGGTAAATGCATGAGTAAGGTTTTTGTTTTTGCAGGAACAACGGAAGGGCGCAAATTATTTGAGCTTTTAAAGAAGAATAATATCTCCTGCACTGTAAGCGTTGCAACCGATTATGGGGCAAATTTACTTTCTGAAAATTCAAAGTGCAAGGTTCTTTCCGGCAGAATGTCAAAAGAAGATATGCTTTCTGCTGTAAAAAAATCCAAGTGCCTTTGCCTTGTTGATGCAACCCATCCTTTTGCAGTGGCGGTTACTTCGCAGATAAAACTAGTTTGCGCTGAACTTGGTGTAAAATATGTGAGGCTTTTGAGGAATATAGACGAACAAAAAGATGTGGCTGATTCCCTTTTGTTTTTTGATTCTGTAAAGTCTGCTGCTGAATATGTAAAAGATAAAAGGGGAAATGTCTTTGTTGCAAGTGGAGCAAAAGACTTGAATGTGATTACGGATATAATAGAAGATAAGAGTCGTATTTTTGCCCGCGTGTTGCCATCAGAAGACAGCCTACTAAAATGCATCCATAGCGGCCTGTGTGAAAAAAATATTATTGCAATGCAGGGACCTTTTTCTTCTTTTATGAATGAAGCTATGTTCCGCGAGACAAAAGCAAAATTTGTTATTACAAAAGAAAGTGGTGCAGCCGGCGGCTTTGAAGAAAAAATAATCGCTGCAAAAAAATGCGGCGCAATTACACTTGTTGTAAAAAATCCAGAAAGCAAAACTGGTGAAAAGGCTCAAAAAAGTTATTCCTATTCAGAAACAGTAAAGCTTTTGGAAACAATCCTGAAAAAAAGAATTTCTTTTTCTGCTCCTAAAATCATTCTTGCCGGCATTGGGCCTGGTGGTGTGGATTTTGTTACCAAAGAAGTTTTTAGTGCGGTTCAAAATGCCGACGTGGTTTTTGGAGCAAAATCTGTTCTTGCCAATCCCTTGTTTGAAGGCAAGAAAAAAATAAATTCATACCTTTTTTCCGATGTAAGCGGATATTTGCAAGACCATCCTGAGTGTGAAAATCCTTTGGTTGCTTTTTCCGGTGACTGCGGTTTTTATAGCGGTGCAATAGCCTTTGCAAAGGAGTGCGAAGGAAAGTATTCCTGTTCACTTTTGCCAGGAATTTCATCCGTAAATTATTTTTCTGCAAAAGTTGGAAGTCCGTGGCAAGACTGGAAGCTTTTGTCTATGCACGGAAAATATTGCAATGTTGAATCATTTGTAAAGTCAAACCAAAGGTGTTTTGTGATTCTTTCTGGAAAAAAGGATTTGCATGAATTGCTTACAAGGCTTGGTGAGGCTTATAAAAATAAAATAATTCCTGAAGTAAAAGTTACGATTGGATTCAATTTGTCTCGGGAAGACGAAAATATAATATGTATAAATATTGGTGGTTCGTCTAAGTCAAAAGGACAGCCATCTCTGGAAAACCTTTCGTTTGAAAAGGAAGGATTGTATTCTGTCTTGGTGGAGTGCCAGTCTTTGCCGAATTTAAAATTCAGCACAGGAATAAAGGATAGCATTTTTTGCAGGAAAAATATTCCTATGACCAAAAGAGATGTAAGATTGGTTATTCTTAACAGAATGTCGCTGGCGGAAGATTCTATCGTATACGACATTGGATGCGGAACAGGTTCTGTAACTGTAGAAGCTGCACTCATTGCAAGGCAAGGCTTTGTCTATGCAGTGGACAAAAATAAAGAAGCCGTGGAACTTACAAAAATGAATCTTTTACGCTTTGGAATTTCCAATGCAAAGGTTGTTCAAAAAACTGCCCCTGATGGGCTTTGTGAATTCCCTGTTCCAGACTGTGCTTTTATTGGTGGAAGTTCTGGAAATTTAAAGGACATAATAAAGGCTTTACTAAAGCGTAATCCCCTGATGCGGATTGTACTTTCTGCCGTAACGCTGGAAACTTTTTGCATGATAAAAGAAGCAGTCTCTTTGCTCCCTGTTGATGACCTTGATTTTACTCAGGTTTCCATTAGCCATTCTGAAAAGCTTGGAAAGTATAATTTTGTAAAAGCGGAAAATCCTGTTTGGGTTGTTTCTTTTACTGGCTCTGTAGGAGAAAAAAAGTGAAAGATAAAAAGCATATAAGAAGATTGATGATAGCTTCTCCCTGCAGTGGTTCTGGAAAGACTCTTTTTTCTTGTGCCCTGATGAATTTGTTAAAAAGGAAATTTGAGCTTGCTGCCTTTAAGTGCGGCCCCGATTTTATAGATCCCCTCTTCCATAAAAAGGTGTTGGGCTTGCCATCCGTAAACTTGGACGGATATTTTGATTGCGGAAAAGATTTGCTTCAGATTTTTGCAGAAGAATCATCTGAGGATAAAATTTCCATTGTTGAAGGCGCCATGGGTTTTTTTGACGGTCTTGGCGGAACTTCCCTTCAGGCCTCTTGCTATGATCTTGCAGTAACCACAAAGACACCTGTAATTCTTGTTGTGGATGCCCGCGGTGCTAGCCGTTCTTTGTGTGCAATAATAAAAGGCTTTGTAAAATATTCAAGACGGAATGTAATAAAGGGTGTTTTTTTGAACAAGGCTTCAAAATCATTTTATCCGCTTTTAAAAAACATGATAGAAAAAGAATGCGGGGTAAAAGTTCTTGGATTTTTACCTTTTGATGAGAGGCTTGCTTGGAAGAGCAGACACTTGGGGCTTGTCCTGCCGAATGAGATTCAGGATTTTAAAAATCAAATTGATATAGCCTCTGCCCTGCTGGAAGAATCTGTTGATGAGGCGGCTCTTTTAAAAATAGCATCGGATGTATGCGGCTTAAAAATTATAAAGAAGAATCCTTTTGAAAAGCTTATAAAAGAAAAAAAATATGCAGGCTTAAAAATTGGTATTGCCTATGATGATGCCTTTTGCTTTTATTACAAAAAAAATATAAAAATAATAGAAGAGTTAGGCGCTTCTGTAGAATATTTTTCTCCGCTGAATGACAGCAGTCTTCCAGATGTTGATGCTATTATAATTGGCGGTGGTTATCCTGAATTGTATGCAGAGAAATTGGAAGAAAATTATTCAATGAAAGATTCAATATGCGCCTTGGTAAAAAATAATATTCCTGTTTTGGCGGAATGCGGTGGGTTTATGTATCTGAAAAAGAGCTTGTTTGCCAGGACGGAAAAAAATATAAGATGTGCGGAGCAATAGAAGGGGAGTCTTTTTATACAGGAAAACTTGTGCGCTTTGGTTATGCCCTGTATACATCAAAAGATTTGCGCTTTAAAATTAAGGGACATGAATTTCATTATTTTGAAAGCAGCAAGAATGGGAATGAATTCTTTTCAGAAAAACCTTTTGGACGAAAAGGAAGCCCTTGCATAGTAAAGCAAAAAAATGTCTTGGCTGGCTTTCCTCATCTTTACTATAACTCATGTCCTGAATTTGTAGAATCTTTTTTGGATAAAGCGGTCGCGTATAAAGCATCAAAGAAGGTAAGCGATGAAAGATGATTTCTGTTATTTTGAAAACCATGAATGCAAATATTACCCCTGCCACAAAGGTAGTGATAACATAAACTGTATGTTCTGCTTTTGCCCATTTTATACATTTGCAAACTGCCCGGGGAATCCTGCGTTTATTGAAAAAAATGGTGTAAAAATAAAAAAGTGCACAGACTGCCTTTTTCCTCACTTGAAGGATAATTATTCCAAAGTTATTTCTCTTTTAAAGACGCGGCCTGTAGCAGAAGAAAACTTAAAAGAATATGTTCATGGCGGAGAATGTTCAAGGCGCATAAAATATGATTTTTCTGTAAACGTGAATCCCTTGGGTATGCCTGCAAAGGTTAAGACCGCAATAAAAAAGAGTGTAAAAACGGCTTCTCTGTATCCAGACCAAAAATGTTTGAATTTAAAAAATGCCATTGCTGTTAAAAAACATGTTGGACAGGATAATGTTGTGGTTGGGAATGGAGCTTCGGACCTGATTACTCTTCTTGCAAGATGGTTGCAGAGTCAGAGAAAAACACGGATTCTTCTTCTTGCCCCCACTTTTGGCGGATATGAAAGAGCCTTGCTTGGCTGTAACATTAAGCCAAGGTATTATGACTTAAAAAAAGAGAATGGCTTTGCATTAACAAGAGATTTTCTTTCTTGCGTAACAGATGACCTGGATGCGATTTTTTTGTGCAACCCCAACAATCCAACATCTTCCCTCATAGAAGAAGGGCTTTTAAGAGAAATTGTTGAGCTTTGCGCTTCCAAAAACATTATCCTGGTTGCCGATGAATGTTTTATGGATTTTGTTGATAAGAAGAATGCTGGAGTATGCAAATATATTGATGCGCATAAAAACATTGTTTTAATTAATGCCTTTACCAAGATATATGCCATGGCAGGATTACGGCTTGGCTATGCACTTTGTTCAGATTCAAGTATTGTAAAGCAGATGGAATTTTTGCAGAGTGAATGGAATGTTTCATCTTTGGCACAGGCAGCTGGTCTTGAGGCTTTGACTCAGGAAAGCTATCTGAAAAAAACAATTCGTTTGATTGAGCGCGAGAGAATATTTTTGGAAGAAGAGTTGTCTTTGCTTGGAATGAAGGTTTATCCAAGTGATGCAAATTTTATTCTTGTAGAAACAAAAGAAAACGTTTTTGAAAAACTTTTGGATGCTGGGATTCTTGTCCGCGATTGCTCTGATTTTAAAAACTTAGGCAAGGGTTTTATTAGGATTGCAATTCAGACAAGAAGGAAAAATAAAATACTGCTATCTGCATTAAAGAAGGTTCTAAAAGAAAATGACCGAAGATGAATTTTGCGATTTTGTAAATTCCATAAAGCCTCTGGATTTGTCTGCTTGCGAGAATGCAAGAAAATATCAGGCAAACCTTGCAATGCCTCCGGGGAGCCTTGGAATGCTTCAGAAGCTTGCCGTTCAGATTGCCGGAATAACAGGAAACATAAAAAATGAGATTGCAAAAAAAAGAATAATCGTCTTGTGTGCCGACAACGGTGTTGCCCAGGAGGGGGTTGCTTCTGCCCCTCAAAGCGTAACGGCATCCCAGGCCGTAAATATGACTGAATACAAAACCGGAATGTCTGCCATTGCAAAAAACTTTGGCTGTGAAGTTCAGGTTGTTGATGTGGGTATAAAATGTGATTATATCTGCGATAAAATTTTGAACAAAAAAATACGCCGGGGCACGAACAATATTTCAAAGACTTTTGCGATGAGCCGTGAAGAATGCCTTGCAGCATTGGCAACAGGAATTGAGCTTGCAAAAAAGGCAAGGGATGAAGGTGTTCAAATATTGGGAACGGGAGAAATGGGGATAGGGAATACGACAACTTCTACAGCAGTTTTGTGTGCTCTTACAAATGCGAATCCGAATGATGTTACCGGAAGGGGTGGCGGAATTACGGACGAAGCCTTTGCAAGGAAAAAGACAGTAATACAAAGAACTCTGGATGTAAACAAACCGGATTCCAGCGATGTACTTGGTGTGATTACAAAAGTCGGGGGCTTTGATATTGCGGCCATGTGCGGAGTTTTTCTTGGTGCGGCACAATGCAGGCTGCCTGTCGTGATTGACGGATATATCTCTATGGTTTCGGCCTTGTGTGCAAAAAGAATTTCAAGTATAAGTGCAGGCTATTTTATTCCTTCGCATAAGTCAAAAGAAAAAGGGTATCTTCTTGCGGCGGAGGAAGTTGGTGTAAAGCCATTCCTTGACCTGAACATGCGTTTAGGTGAAGGCAGCGGATGCCCCTTGGCATTTGAGGTTGTAAAAGCGGCTTGCGTAATTATGAATGATATGGCATCATTTAATGGAGCCGGGATTGACGATTCTTATTTAAATGAAATACGGAAGCAGAGAGATTTTTAAATGGTTGTTTTTGTTTTTGGCGGTTCAAAAAGTGGAAAGAGTAATTTTGCTCAAAATCTTTCTGTAAAAATTTCGGACAAAAAAAATCTTTATTACGTTGCCACTATGATTCCCTGTGATGGGGAAGATGAACTTAGAATAAAAAAGCATATAGAGTCCCGCTCTGGTTTGGGATTTAAAACTATTGAATGCCCATATAACCTTAAAGAAATTTTTGAGGATAAAAAAAATATTCCGGGCGGAACTTTTTTGGTGGAAAGCCTTACCTCTTTGCTTTCCAATATCATGTTCAAAAACGGCGAGACTGATTTTAATTCTTGGGAAAAGCTAAAGGAAATGCTGGATGAGTTTGTGACAAGAGCTAAAAACTGTGTGTTTGTCTGTGATTCCATTTTTTCTGATGCGGAAAGCTATGGAATGGAAACGGAAGCTTTTAGGCACCTTCTTGCAAATGCTTCTTCTTTTATTTGTGGCCTCTCTGATATTGTGGTTGAAGTAAAAAACGGTTATGCTAATTTTATGAAAGGCGGAGATAAAATTTTGCAGGGCAGTGAGAGAGAAAAAAAATATTTTTTTGTAACAGGCGGTGCCCATAACGGCAAGCTTGAGTATGCAAAGAAACACTTTTGCCTTGGCAGCGACGACGTTTGTATTTGCAAAAAAGATGCGGAGCCGGATTTTTCTAAGCGCTGCATTGCCTATCTTGAAAATTATATCTGGTTTTGCATGAAGAATAAAATTCAGCCAAGGGTGGACTGGAAAAAAAATACGGTTTTTGTTGCTACGGATATTTTTTGCGGAGTGGTGCCTATGGAAAAAGACCTTCGTGAATGGAGAGAAAAAACAGGGGAATATTTTCAGATGATTGCAAAGGAATCTTATTGCGAAAGGGTTTGCTTTGGCCTTGCTCAAGAAATACGGGGGTGAACTTTGACCACGATTTACCTCTTCCGCCATGGGCTTACAAAAGAAGCAGAGCAGCATTTGTACTGCGGAAAAACAGATGTTCCTCTAAGCAGTAAGGGAATTGAATTGCTGCAAAAACAAAAGGAGATGATGCCAGATCTTTTAGGCTATTCTTTTTATTCAAGTGGAATGAAGCGGACAGACATGAGCCTTGAAATTCTTTATCCGGGTGTGGCCTACCAAAAAGAAGCGGCATTGCGGGAAATTGACTTTGGAATTTTTGAATGCCATTCTTACGATGAGCTAAAGGACAAGTGGCAGTACCAGATGTGGATTTCCGGCTGCAACGAACTGAATGTTTGCCCCGGAGGAGAAAGCTCTTTGCAGATGAAGGACAGAGTAATATCTTTTATAAAAAAATTGCTTGCTGAAAAAGAAGAAAAAAGAATTGCAATTTTTACCCACGGAGGTCCTGTGGTTGCACTTATGCAATATTTCTTTCCTGATGAAAATAAAAACTTTTACGAATGGCGGTGCGCTTGCGGCCAGGGCTATAAAATTTGTCTGGATGGAAAAAATGCTTGCTATGAAAAATTAGATTTTGGCGGGGGAAGTTGAATGATAGTAAAATCTATTGCCGTTGCTTTTTCCATGTACTCAAAAATTCCAATGCCGCGTGTGGAATGGAATGAAAAGAATCTGCGTTATGCGCTTTGCTTTTTCCCTTTTGTGGGGGCTGTTACAGGGGCATTGCTTTTTTGCTGGATGTTTTTATGCCAAAGGTATGCTGCAAACTTGCTTTTGCAAACGCTCCCCCTGCTGGTCATTCCCTTGCTGGTAACAGGCGGAATCCATGCTGACGGTTTTTTGGACACAAGCGATGCCCTGTCTTCTTATAAAAGCAAAGAGGAAAAACTTCTTATTTTAAAGGATCCCCACATAGGCTCATTTGCGGTAATAAAATTTTTGCTTTTGTGTCTTATCTATTTAGCCTTTGCATCTGCCTTTGGATTCAACTGTAGCTTTTTTTCATGGTGTCTTTCTTTTGCACTTTCTAGAATATTCAGTGCTTTTGCGGCTGTTAATTTTAAATGCGCAAAAAATGACGGAACGCTTTATGCTTTTTCTAGCTCTGCGGCAAAGAAAATAACGAATGCCGTGCTTGTTCTTGAATGGCTTTTTTGCTCCTTGGCAATGCTTTATTTTTCGCCAATAAGCGGATCCTGCATTATCATTCTTCTTGCATTGTTTTTTGCCTACTTTAGGCTTATGGCGCGGAATAAATTTGGCGGGGTTACAGGCGATCTTTGCGGATGGTTTGTCTGCATGGCGGAAACTATTGCTGCGGTTTCTTCTGGGACTTTTATTTTGCTTGGGTTTTAAATGTTGGAAAAATATCATATTGTATTTGCAATTTTAGCGGGCTTTGTCCTGGACTTTTTTATTGGCGACCCCCACTGTATGCCCCACCCTGTGCGCTTTATAGGAGCTCTGATTTCTCTGTTGGAAAAAGGGCTTTTAAATTCATCAGATACAAAAGCTAGGCAAAGGGGAATGGGATTCGTGCTTGTGTTTTTGGTGCTCTTTGTTACAGGAGGCATAACTTTTGCATTAGTGCATTTTTCTTACAAGATGCATCTTGTAGCGGGCTTTGCCATTGAGGTGCTTCTTTGCTACTGGTGCATTGCGGCTAATGACTTAAAAAAAGAAAGCATGAATGTCCTAAAAAAAATGCAGGCTTCTTCAATAGAGGAATCAAGGAAAGCGCTTAGCCGTATAGTTGGCCGTGATACGCAAAATTTAACGGAAGAAGAAATTGTAAAGGCAACCGTGGAAACCGTAGCGGAGAATTCAAATGACGGAGTGATTGCACCTCTTTTTTACATGGCACTGGGTGGGCCTGTTCTGGGAATGGTTTACAAAGCCATAAACACGATGGATTCGATGGTGGGGTATAAGAATGACCGCTACCGCTTTTTTGGAACCGCTGCCGCAAGATGCGATGACCTGTTTGGTTTTATTCCTGCAAGGCTTAGCGCCATCTTTGCAATTGCCTCTTGCCCCCTGCTAAGGCTTAAAGCGGGAAATGCTTTTAGAATTTTTAGGCGGGACCGTTACAAGCATCAAAGTCCAAATTCTGCGCAGACGGAAAGCGTCTATGCTGGAGCAATGGAAATTCAACTTGGGGGAGATGCTTTGTATGGTGGCATTTTGGAGCACAAGGAATTTTTGGGGGATGAAATACGTAAGCCCTGCGCAAAAGACATTAGGCGTTCGTGCAGATTGATGTATGCATCTTCCTTGCTTGCAACCTTGGTCTTTTGCGCTGTAAGGCTTTTTCTTACGAGATAGAAATCTGGCAGGAGCGCATTGTTTCCAGTGCGGCTTCGTGTTTTGCGGGGGTAACGCCTGCACAGCATGACGGGTCTACGCTAATGAAAACTTCCGGCATTCTTGCCTTTAAGAGCAATGCGTTAGAGACAACGCAAATGTCCGTGCAAAGACCAACCAGTTCAATCTTTATTTGTTCAATGGAAGAAAGTTCAGAAATTGTCTGCTGCAATTCCATTGAACCGAATGTTGGCTTGTCTATAATGGTGGCATTTGCTTTTTCCAGTTCGGCTGCAATTGTGCTGTTGATTTGCCATCCGTGAGTGCCTTTGATGCAGTGTTCTACAGGCAAGTTTTGTCCTTCCTGCGTCTGCATGTAGTTTTCCGTGTGCGTGTCGCGGGTTGCAAAAACGACGCAGTTTGGCTCTGCGTACTTTGCAATTTTTTCTTTTACGTTTTGAACGATTGCCTGAGCTTCTTTTGTGCCAAGAGAACCGTCAATAAAATCATTTTGCATGTCGATGACTACAAGAATCTTTTTCATGGAACACCCTTTGTTATAAGACTTGTTAGAACCCTAGGTTACGAGGTAAGTATAGCAATTGTGCGGAAAAAAAACAATCAGCGGTTTAAAGGTGAATATAAGCCTACGCCGCCGTGTAAGGCCTTTAGTCCACGCGCTTGCGCGGGGATGAGCGTTAGCGAAGCCTGGAAGGGCGGTGGCGCAAAGGCCTGTTTGCCGAGTTAGCCAAGAAATAAAATGGTAGAGCAGACAGAGGTTCGTCCTGAAGATTACACTTAAATTTCAAATAAATTTTCTATAGAATATTGTGCGCTTTTGTGATAGTATATTGCATATTTAAAGACGGCGAAAAATGAGGTTTTTATGGAAAGACCCTTGATGTGCCTTACACTTACAGGCAGCACTCTGGACGAAGACTTGGAGCTTCTGAACAAATACCGTAAGTATGTTGACATTGCAGAATTGCGGGTTGATTTTCTGAATGAGGACGAGCGTTTCTTTACAAGAAAATTTCCGCGCTTGGCGGGCTTGCCCTGTATTCTGACGATAAGGCGTCGTGTTGACGGCGGAAAATATATTGAAGGTGAAGCCAGCCGCACGGTTCTTTTTGCAAGGGCACTTTCTTTTGCGGATTCTGATGCAAACAAAAATTTTAAGTACGTTGATTTTGAGGAAGACTTTCATATTCCAAGTTTGCAGGATGCGGCAATGGCATACGGAATAAAAATTATCCGTAGCGTTCACGATATGGAAAATCCTATTTCCGATATTCATTCGCGTTTGCGGCAGCTTTGCACAACCGGTTACGAAATTCCAAAAATTGCCTTTATGCCGCATACTCTTGATGACGTTACAAAACTTTTTGCCCAGGCTCAGGAATTTAAGGACAACAACCACATTCTTCTTGCAATGGGGCCACTTGGTGTTCCCTCAAGACTGCTTAGTGCAAAGCTAAAGAATTTTCTTACATATTCTTCTCCGCAGGAATGTTCTTCTTCTCTCCAGTCACTTGCGCATGTGGATCCTGTTACGCTGAACGACACCTACCACTTTAGCAAGATTGACGACAACACAAAAATTTTTGGCATTACGGGGTGGCCCCTTTCTGCTACGAACAGTCCGCTCTTGCACAATACCGGCTACATGAACCACGACATGAATTCTGTTTACATTCCAATTCGTGCGGAAAAGCTTAAGCAGGCATTTTATTTTGCAAACGTTGTTGGCGTGGAAGGAATGTCTGTTACGATTCCCCACAAGGAAGATGTTCTTGACGAAATAAAAGACATAGACCCTATTGCCCAGGACATTGGTGCATGCAACACTGTCGTTCATTCGCATGACTCTTGGCACGCATACAACACGGATGTTACAGGTTTTACAAGGGCGCTTCTGGAGTTTACAGGGCTTAAAAGTCTTGCGCATAAAAAGGTTGCAATCATTGGTTCGGGCGGGGCTTCAAAGGCTATTGCCTATGCGGTAAAAAAGCTTCACGGTAACGCATGCATTTTTAACAGGACAATTGCAAGGGCAAAACTTCTTGCGGACAAGTACGACTTTAAGTATGCGTCCCTTTCCGAAGATTCTGGCCCCATGCTAAAAAAATACAGCGACATAATAATTCAGACAACATCAAAGGGAATGGGATGCCCGCCACCTTCTACGGAAGAAAACGATCCAATTTTCTTTTATGATTTTACTGGAAAGGAAATGCTCTTTGACATTATCTATGTGCCGGAAGTTACGCCTGTTATGGAAAGGGCCGCTCGTGCTGGCTGCAAGGTTTGCAACGGATATTCCATGTTAAAGTACCAGGGCTACGAGCAGTTTGAACTTTTTACTGGGGTTCAGTATTAGAACTTGGTTACAATAAAATTAAGAGAGGAAATATATGGCAATTAATCAGAATGAACAGAAGGTTCTTGCGGCGGTAACTGCAATTGACACGCTTATAAAAGAAGGAAAAATTTTTAGCGGAATAAAGATTGGCCTTGGAACAGGTTCTACAGCCATGCCTGCGGTAAAGAGGCTTAGCGAGCGCATTAAGGACGGAACACTGAAAGACGTAAAGGCTGTGGCTACTAGCTTTCAGACAACTGTGGCCTGCCAGGAACTTGGCATTCCTGTTTACAGCATGAACGACATGACGATTGGCGGAAGTTTGGATTTGGCAATTGACGGAGCTGATGAAGTTGGACCCGGAAACTCTTTGATTAAGGGAGGCGGAGCTGCCCTCTTGCGCGAAAAAATTATTGCTTACAATTCCAAGGAATTTGTTATTGTTGCGGATGAGTCTAAGGTTGTGGAAAGCCACGGAACGAAGTTTGCACTTCCTGTAGAAATTATTGCGGAGGCTCGTGTTAGCATAATCCGTGAGCTGGAAAAGCTTGGAGCCGAATGCATTTTGCGTCAGGGGGTTCGAAAGGCAGGACCTGTTGTTACGGACAACGGGAACATGATTCTGGACTGCACTTGGGAAAATCCTGTGAATGCTTTGGAAATGGAAGACAAAATCGATTCTATAACTGGCGTTGTGGAATGCGGATTCTTTACAAAAAATGTTCCTTCTGTTTTTGTTGCGCATGCTGACGGGACTGTGGAGCGCAGGTAGTTTATATAAAATTTGGGACGGTGATTTTCTGGACGCAGTCCTGCTTGCTCTACCATTTTGTTGCTTGGCTAATTCGAGCGGGCATGCCTCTGCGTCACCGCCGTTCCGCCCTTCGCCTATTCGGCTCATACCGCTTGCGCGGTACTGCCGGGGCTCCATGGCGGCGTAGGTTGGTTGGTTTGTACATTAGTGAACGGATGATTGTTTGTGTGTGTGTGGACGTTTATGAAGAAGATAAATTTTTTTGTTATATCTGTTGTAATATTTTTTACTCATTTTTCATTATTGTTTGCCATGCCCAATGATGAGAAAAAAGCGCTAATTAAAAAAATGGCAGAGTATCATTCAGCTAATAGGGTTGATGATTCGTTGCTTTGTCTGGAAAAAATTCTTGCGGATAATCCTCGCGATGATGAAGCTTTGTATTACCGGGCATTCATTTATTTGGAAATGAACAAACCACAGCTGGCTATTGCAGATCTTGATACAATGCTCAATTCAGGAATCCGCGATTATGAGACGTTGCATCTTCACGGATGTGCGCAGTATGATTTGGGTAAATATGAAAAAGCGATAGAAGATGAGAGTGAAGCCATTTCCCTGAATGCCAATGCACATGAGTGTTATGACATGAGGGCTTCTGCATACAGGGCGATTGGTCAAAGGGATGCCGCAATCCGGGATTACACTGCATCTATTTATTATGGGAAGCTTAGGGGAGTCGATTTATGCAAGAATTATACGAACCGCGCATTGCTCTATCTTGAAATGGGAAAATATGAAAATGTCATAGAAGATTGTACGGAAGCCCAGAAATATAATCCATCATATATAACCTTGTATCTTACTCGTGCGGATGCATATACAAAACTTAATAAGTATGCAGATGCAATTGCAGACTGTAACTATGTTATTAGTATTGCTCCTAATTCGTTAGAGGGGGTTCACTCACGAGGGAATGTATATATGGCTATGGGGAAATATAAAAATGCGGTGGCAGATTTTACTTCTGCAATAAAAATTGATAATTCAAATCCATCTCTCTATGCGCTGCGTGGAGTTGCATATATGAATCTTAGTAAAAACAAAAAATCAATAGATGATATAACATACGCAATAAAATTATCCCCTGATAATTCAGAATGGTATAAATTTCGAGCAGCGGCATATATAAAAATGAAGAAAAAGCAAGAGGCAATAAAAGATCTTGATTTAAGCTTGTCTCTAAATCCTAATGATGAACAGGCAAAGCAGTATAGAAAAATTGCAGAGGAAATGTAATGCATTTTATTGCTGGCTCCTGTAATTGTCTTTTGCATGCAGAAATCAGAATTTAAGGAAGAGCAGGTTGATTTGTTTATAAAACCTAGAAGCAGATTGTTGTTCGTGGGGGACGGTATGAAAAAAAGTATTTTGATTCTATTTTTTGTTTTTATGGGGCTGAATATTTTTCCCAAAGAAAAGCGTTATAGTTCTATAACAATTTATGCAGTTAACGAGGATGAGTTCCGTAGGTTCCCGATAAAAAATAGTAACATTGAAGAATATTACCAATGGATGTACAAATGCAAGGACTGTGTGTTTGATACAGACAAAATTGCGGAACATGCTTTCCCAAAAGATTTTGACGGTGCAATAAATGTGCGGATAGATTTTGAGGGAAATGGAAAAGTAACGACATTTAGTTTTTATTCAATAAAGGAAATTAGAAAAGAATTGCAGCAGTTGTTTTTTTAGCGTTTTTATAAAGTTCAAAAACACTCCGGTTTTGGGGCTCTTTGCAGTAAAAATAAAACTTTTGCCAAATAATGCAACCCTTACCTCCCGCCCCCATGAAGCCGGAAGTAGTAAGAAAGCTTTTTGACATGACAAAAATTGCGGCTCAAATTCATTCATGGGAGTTTGAGCTGCAGAGAAAAGGCATTCTGCAAAATTGATGGAGTGCCTTTTCCCCGCGGAGCAATATGCGCCTTGTGGACAACGTTGGTTTTTGCGGACGGACTGGACAATTAAAAAAGCAGTTCACTTTTCCCGGAGATTGTATTATAATATACTTAAAGGAGGACTGTAGGGGCATGGCAGCTGAAGGTGAAAACCGCAAGGTGAAGGACAGCGTGTTCGTAGACCTGTTCGGCAGGGACGTAACGGCCAAGGAGAATTTCATATCGCTCTACAATGCCCTGCACGGGACAAGCCTTAGGCCGGAAGACACCGAGCTTGTGCCCGAGATGCTAGAAAGTGCCATGTACATGAGCTATGCCAACGACGTTGCCATGCAGGTGAACGGCCAGGTCGTGGTCCTAATAGAGCACCAGTCAACCATAAACCGGAACATGCCACTAAGGCTCCTTGACTACGTGGCAAGGATTTACGAGAAGATAGTCCCGGCAAAGAAGAAGTACTACCGGAGCCGCGTCTGCGTCCCCATGCCGGAGTTCTACGTGCTCTACAACGGAACGGATGACTACCCGGCGGAAGACGAGATGAGACTTTCCGACTCCTTCACCTATCCAGGAGGAAAAAAGCCTTCCGAGGTTCCGCTTGAGCTTGTGGTAAAGGTATACAACATAAACCTTGGCAAGGGAGATGCCCTGCTTGGAAAGTGCGGTGCGCTAAGGCAGTACTCCCAGTTCATAGACTTGGTCAGGAAAGCCCGGGTTGAAGGAAAGGACGAGCCCCTCACATGGGCTGTAAAAGAGGCAATCGGGCGGGGAATCCTTCCCGGATATCTTGAAAGGAAATCAACGGAGGTAATCAACATGCTTACGATGGAATACGACTACGCGGTTGACGTTGCCGCACAGAAAGAAGAGTCTCTTGCAGAGGGAATCCGCATTGGAGAGGAAAGGGGATTGGAACAAGGCCTGGAACAAGGACGGCAGGAAACCGTAAGGCTTATTATGGACAAGTTAAACCTTTCGCTTGCCCAGGTGATGGACGCGCTCAATGTTCCGCCCTCAGAGCGAGACAGCTTTGCTGCCAAGTTGTAATGATTTGCTATAAAATGGCATGGTTTCCGCAAAAGCTGACTTACAGACACCCATTCCATTCTCGCAGGAATTCCGCCTTAATCCCAGCAAATGCCGGTTTGTTCCATTACGCAGGGAATAACCCGGTACGCTATATAGACCCGAATGGGAATTTTGAAGTTGACTCTCATAATCCTATGCGAATATTTGCAAACTTGGATGATGATGACGATTTGATGAAGGCATCTGTATATTTGAAGGCTCCTAATTGCGGCTACACAGTTACAGCATATGGAGAAAAGTCTGGTATAACTAAAAATTTCAATAGCTGTTCTGAGATTTTTGATTATATAAATCAAGATCATGTAGATAATTTAGGGCAGCAAAAAAAAATGAGCGAAATTGATTATCAAGGTTTACTTTCTTCATTAAGCACTGTTGCTACAGAGGGACAAATATTTACCCATGTTGGAAAATTGTCAAAAGCATCTAATTTTCTTGGTAATGCAGCTTCCATTCTTGGTGGGGTTCCTTTATGTATGGAAATGCTAGATGCAATTTCTTATGCGGAAAATGGAGATAACTCTGGCTTTATAAATTGGGGAGCAGATGTAATAATCTATGGTATAGGATTTTTTGGAATACCAGGAGCTGTTCTGAGTTTGTATCTTGGAGGAACAAAAGGGGCTGTACTATATTTTGATGATGTTTTTAATACATTACTTCCATTAGAAAATGCTCGGTTAGAAGATTATTTATGGGAAAGGACGTTTGAATCATATGGATATTAGAAACGATAGTTGTAATCCGAGGCTGATACCAGGTATTATCCTGTTTTTTTTCATGGATGTTTTATTGATTGTTCAGATTATTTCGCATAAAGATTTTTTAGTAAAATATAATACTAAATGTCTTGTAATTATTGGTTCTGTTTCTTTTGTGTTATCATTAATAGGTAATTTATTCGCAAAGAAAAAATACGAAAAAATATTTGGATTAATTCTTATTTTTGTTTTCATTTTATTTTTTGCGTTATTATTTGTAAACTGCAAAGTTGTTTATGGAGTGTTATGACATTGTCAATGTTTGTTCGCAATTTGTATTTTTTTACCCCACATCTAGCGTTTTCTGAATGTGTCAAAAACCACCATGTTTTCCCCGCCAAATAGGTATTTGTAGGACAAAGGCAAAATCATCCGGCAAAGTGGGAGATTCACCTCATTTTTTCGGATGAAAATTAACAAATGTGGGAGTTTAACAACAAAAAATGGAGAATGTTTGTAAGAAAAAATATAAAC
>Ga0247608_10003487_pt1 | contig 18311 bp, 25 predicted proteins | sample 176DNAGHGlowgp2_FD_193490 | JGI IMG/M metagenome (GOLD analysis project Ga0247608, IMG submission 193490) | Sheep rumen microbial communities from Palmerston North, Manawatu-Wanganui, New Zealand - 1766 DNA GHGlow gp2 | ecosystem: Host-associated > Mammals > Digestive system > Stomach > Rumen ... | reverse complement strand
GGACCAGTGATCTCGACCGTCTGGATATGTTCATGCAGATCATTGAGGAAGGCGGCAACCAGATCCTGTTCTCCACCCCGATGGTTAAGCTGGAGCAGGACGACACCGGCCGCGTGACCGGCGTCATTGCCCAGAAGGAGGACGGCTCCTATCTGCGTATCAACGCGAAAAACGGCGTGCTGCTGGCTACCGGCGGCTACCCGCGCAACGTCGCCATGATGGAGCAGCTCGATCCCCTGGGCACCGCCGTCACCACCTACGACAACAGCTGGCCCGGCGATACCGGCGACGGCATCAAGGCCGCAAAGTGGATCGGCGCCGCCATGCAGGCCGAGCCCGCCCCCATGCTCTTTGACCGCGGCATCGTCGCCCCCGGCGTCGATGCGGGCTACGCCGTCTCCGCCGTCGGCGACAAGTACTTCCCCGCAACCGAGGGCCAGTTCAACATCGGCACCCAGCCTTTCCTGAAGGTCAACCGCAAGGGCGAGCGCTTCGCCTGCGAGTCCGGCACCTATGACCAGATGTCCTACGCCGCCTTCAACCAGCCCGGTCATGTCTACGCCTCCATCTTCGACGCTAATATGCCCGAGGACGTGCAGAAGTTCCACACCATCGGCTGCTCCGCACAGACCCGCTCCAACCCCGAGAGAATGCTGGGCATGTTCGATGATCAGGTTGCAAAGGGCAACGCCTTCAAGTGCGACACGCTGGAGGAACTGGCCGACAAGCTGGGCTTCCAGGGCGAGGCGAAGGACACCTTCCTGGCCACCGTTGCCCGCTATAACGAGCTGGCAGAGAAGGGCGAGGACGAGGACTTCGGCAAGCTGCCCTATCACCTTTCCAAGATTGAGAAGGCTCCCTTCTACGGCTTCTGGCTGGGCGCCTGCCTGCTGACCACGGAGCAGGGCATCCTCATCAACGAGAAGGCCCAGGCCATCGACGAGAACCGTGAGCCCATCCCCGGCCTGTTCGTGACCGGTGACTGCTCCGGCGGCTTCTTCGTCAACAACTACCCCTGCCTGATGGCCGGTATCGCCATGGGCCGTACCATGACCTTTGCCATCAAGGCCGTCAAGGTCGCCATGGGCGAAGAGTAATCTATCCAGGACATATAAATAGTTCAGGACGCGGCGTCGATCAGCGCCGCGTCCCTTTTTCTCATTTCTTTTCACCGACCACCTGATATATTCATCTGAAATTATTGTGATAATGCTCAGGTGCTTTCTAAAGATTGCAGCCACGTCGTCCGCCTGCAATTCTCAGTTTTCAAATACTCTGTCCATCATACAAATCAACGGCAGAAAGCGTATACATTCGCTTCTGCCGTTGATTCAATACAAGGCTTTTACCAGAGATCAATGCTTCCGTTTTCGTCGCCCTTGACCCAATTGGCTTTGTTCTGATCCACACGGATATACACTGCATCCGCTTCACTGATTCTTGCCCGGATCTCTTCCGGCGTGATTTCACCGCCATAAGTTGGGAGCTACCCTTGCTAGTTCGTCAAACGCTATAGGAAGTCTAGTATCGCGTTCGTCGTATGGGAATGGGACAATCAGCCCGGAATTGTCAATATGAAACGGGGTGATATCTACTCCCTTTATCAAAGGGTGAAGAAACTCTGTCTCTAATAGTTCAACAGACTGAGGAACCTTATACTTTGACTTTTTGACCTGGATATTTCGCAAACTAGTGCATGTCGGGGTATTTGGAAGACCAGACACTCTGAAAATAGTCATTTCTTGCGGATAAATCATTTCTATGGAAGCAGCGCTTTCATAGAAATGTCCATAAAGTGCCGTCAAAGCCTTATGTGTCCAGGGTTTCACGGCTCGTAAAGGGTCAAAATAAGGGTCAAAGGGCAGCAAAAAACCCTGTAACCGTTGAGATTACAGGGTTTTCGCTGGCGCAGAAGGAGGGATTTGAACCCTCGCGCCGGGTCTAAACCGGCCTACTCCCTTAGCAGGGGAGCCCCTTCGGCCTCTTGGGTACTTCTGCACACGATACCGCTCAAGTATGATAGCATAGCGGCGGACGGATGTCAACATAAATTTTCCGCTTTCAGGCTGTGCGAGGCATAATAAAGAGCTGGTTTTCGCGGTTGAAAACTGCCGGGGATTGCCCTATAATGAACACATCAAATCGGAACGATGACAGAATAATTCGGTATGAGCAATTGTTTTTAAAATATTGAAATTAAGGAGAAGGAAGATGGCAAAAAAGGTTTTGATTTTATCCACAAGTCCGCGCAGAAACAGCAATTCCGAAGCGCTGGCCGAGGCCTTTGCAAGAGGGGCTGCGGGTGCCGGACATGAGGTCGAGATGATTTCCCTGCGCGGAAAAGAGCTGCACTTTTGCCTGGGCTGCTTTGCCTGCCAGAAAAGCGGAAAGTGCGTGATTCGGGATGATATGCAGGAGATCGTCCCCAAAATGGAACAGGCGGATGTTCTGGCCTTTGCCACTCCCATTTATTATTATGAGATGAGCGGCCAGATGAAGACCCTGCTGGACAGGGCAAATCCGCTCTTTGTCTCGGATTACCGATTCCGCGAGGTGTATTTCCTTGCCTCTGCCGCCGAAGAGGAGGAGTATGTCCCCGCACGGGCCCTGAGCGGTCTGGAGGGATGGGTCGAATGCTTTCCCGAGGCACGCCTCGCCGGGGCTGTTTTCGGCGGCGGCGTGACGGAGAGCGGGGAGATGAAGGATCACCCGGGAAAACTGCAGGCCGCCTACGCGTTGGGCAAGAATCTTTGAGCTCCGGAAGAAACAGAACCCGCAGCATCAAAAGCAGAGAAAAACCCCGGAGAGAACCGGACATGCCGGAAACTCCCCGGGGCTCTTTGCATATGTCTCAGTTTTTTCGCTCTCGGTATTCCTCATAGTCCAACAGAAAGGTCTCTGCCAGACCGCCGGGCTTCACGAGTCCCAGAGCGCATTCGACCGGGACCCATTCCCAGCCGTCCACCTCCCGGTTCGGCGCGGCGGTCTTCTCCGAAACCGTGACGGCATAGTGGAACATCAGGGTTTCCGACGGCGCGTAATAGCGGCTGCGCAGGAAAGTAAGATTCTGCGGGCTCATCCCAAGCTCTTCACCGACTTCCCGGATGACCGCTTCTTCCGCAGTTTCGCCCTTGTCGATATACCCGGCCACCAGAACGGGATCGGGATCCGCGTATTGCCGGATCAGGATCATATTTTCTCCGGCCTCGTCCAGCACGGTCACCGCTACGGCAGCGCTGAATATGGGAAAGCGGTACTCCGCACAACGGTCGCAGTACAGAGCCGGAGCCTCGTGGGGCTGCGCCTTCGGGTGCAGCTTCGTTCCGCACACGGGACAGTAATTCAGATTCATATGGAATCCTCCTTCTGGATAGAAAAGCTCGTTCGCACCTGCTGCAGAAAGCGTTCCGCGATGGGTGTGAAGGTCTGATATTTATTCCAGATCAGGTACAGTCTGACCTCCGCCTTCGGAGCAAGCGGGCGGAATACCAGGCCGCTCTCCTTTGAAGTGTCCACCAGATGCCGGAAGGTGAGCTGATATCCCAGCCCCTCCCGCACAAAAAGCGAGGCGTTATACGAGAGACGGAAGGAGCCCTCCAGTCGGAGCTCTCCGAAACGATCCCCGGCCCAGCGCCGGATATCGCCCGCCCAGCCCTGCGCAGAAGTAAAGAGCGGCAGCCCGATGAGATCATCCACGCGGACGGTCTCTTTTTTTGCAAGCGGATCCCCCTCCGGCAGAACCAGGCCCCAGAGGTCCCCCTCCGGAAAGAGAATGGAATCGTACTTCCTTGCATCGGGTTCATCGCACAGCACGGCGAAGTCCAGCAGGCCTTTGTCCAGCTTCTCCGTGACCTGTTCGGTATCGCCGCTGGTGATATGATAGTGCAGGCCGGGATAACTGCTTTTGAGGGTGCGCAGCTCACGCGCCAGGTAGCGGATCTGGTAGGATTCCGCCAGACCAAGGAACAGCTCGCCGCCGGTGATATCATCCAGAGATAAAAACTCCTTCTCGATTTTATCTGCCATCGTGATCAGATCTTCCGCCCGGTCACGCAGCAGGACGCCTTCTTCTGTCAGTGAGATGTTGAAACTGTGCCGGGTAAAGAGCTTCTTTCCCAGTTCGTCCTCCAGCGAACGCAGGGTGCGGGAGAGGGTCGGCTGGGTGACATGAAGCTGTTCGGCGGCGCGGGTCATGTTCTCCTCCCGTGCACAGGCGAGAAAGTACCGCAGGGTGCGTATCTCCATGGGGATGCTCCTCCCTATGAAATGCAAAAAACGTATATCATGAAATACATTATAACTATTAGCGAAGAAAAAAGCAATCTGTTAGAATGAAATCACAGAGGAAAAAAGGAGAGCGGACACATGGACGAACGGAACTGGCTTCGCAGCCGTATGGAAGACGCGGGCTGTGACGAACACAGTATCGCCAGAGCGGAAACGCTCTACGCTGTCGGCGCGAAGGAGGACCTGATCCGCTGCCTGCGCTGCTGCCGCTGCGATCAGATGGATGAACTGCACGAAAAGCAGAAGCAGCTTGACCGTCTGGATCTGCTCATCCGAAAAGCACAACAACTGTAAAGGAGATCGACAAGAATGAAAACCGAAAATCTCACGCTCACACTGGAATGGGACAAGACTTTTCCGAAAAGTGAAAAGGTCGATCACCGCAAGGTGACCTTCCTGAACCGTTACGGCATTACCCTGGCGGGCGATCTGTATGCCCCGAAAAACGCGGAGGGCAGGCTCCCTGCCATCGCGGTATGCGGTCCCTTCGGCGCGGTCAAGGAACAGTGCTCCGGACTATATGCCCAGACCATGGCCGAGCGCGGCTTTCTGACGCTGGCCTTCGATCCCTCCTTTACCGGCGAGAGCGGAGGCGTGGTCCGCTATATGGCATCCCCGGACATCAACACCGAGGACTTCATGGCGGCGGTGGATTTCCTCTCCCTCTGCGATAAGGCTGATCCCGAGCGCATTGGCATTATCGGCATCTGCGGCTGGGGCGGCATGGCGCTCAATACCGCGGCACTCGATACCCGCATCAAGGCTACCGTGGCTTCCACCATGTACGACATGACGAGAGTCAATGCCAAGGGCTATTTCGATTCCGAGGACTCCGAAGAAGCCCGCTACCAGAAGAAGGCCGCCATGTGCGCCCAGCGCCTGGAGGACCTGAGAAGCGGCGAATACAAGCCGGGCGGCGGTGTAATCGATCCTCTGCCGGAGGATGCGCCCTTCTTCGTCAAGGACTACTACGACTACTACAAGACCCCGCGCGGCTATCATCCCCGCTCCCTCAACTCGAATAACGGTTGGAACGTGATCGGCTGCGAGAGCTTTATCAACCAGCCCATCCTGCAGTATTCCAACGAGATCCGCAGCGCGGTGCTGGTAATGCACGGCGACGCGGCCCACTCCTGCTACTTCGGCCGGGACGCTTACGCCGATATGGTCCGCGGCAGCAAGTACACGGACAACAAGGAACTGCTCATCATCCCCGGCGCGACCCACACCGATCTCTACGACGGCGGCGGAAAAAATGCCATACCGTTTGATAAGCTGGAGAGCTTCTTTCATAACTTCCTGAAATGAAAAAACTTGGAAAGATACTTGGAGCGCTTGCGGTACTGCTCCTTTTGAAAACGGAAGTACCTGCATTTGCGGAGGAAACGCCGATGATCTATGCCCATATCGGAAATGCTGTGCTCACGATCACACCGGAGAACAATTCCTCGGCGCAGGCCTTTGTCGAGCTGCTTGAAAAGGGAGATGTCACCGTCTCCATGCACGACTACGGCGGTTTTGAAAAGGTGGGACCGCTGGGAACAGAGCTTCCCACCAATGATGAGCGTATCACAACGGAGCCGGGGGATGTGATCCTGTATCAGGGCAATCAGATCACGATCTATTACAACACCAATACCTGGAGCTTTACCCGCCTCGGCAGGGTGCAGGGCCTGACACAGGCGGAGCTGATGGAAGCGCTGGGGGAGGGGAGTGCGGAGGCCCGTTTCTCTCTCCGGGCGGAGAATATGACGGAGGAAGTCGGCGTGTTTGATTTTGAGAAGAAAACAGTCCTCTTAAACAGCGGCTATGAGATGCCGATCATGGGGCTCGGCACCTATGCGCTGGACTATGATACCTGCGTCAATTCCGTCAAGACACTGCTCAGAGATGGCGGCAGGCTTATCGACACCGCCTATATGTACGGCAACGAGGATGCCGTGGGCGAGGGCGTGCGCCAGGCCATGGCGGAGTACGGCATCCCCCGCGAGGAGATCTTTGTCATCACAAAGATTTACCCCAATCAGTTTCACGATCCGGAATCTGCCATCGATATGGCGCTTGAAAAGCTGGACATCGGCTACCTTGACATGATGCTGCTGCACCACCCCGGCACGGACGATGTGAAGGCGTACAAGGTCATGGAGAAGTATGTGAAGGAGGGAAAAATCCGCTCCCTCGGGCTCTCCAACTGGTATGTGAAGGAGCTGAATGCCTTTCTCCCGCAGGTGAGTATCGCCCCCGCGCTGGTGCAGAATGAGATCCACCCCTATTATCAGGAGCGGGACGTGGTGCCGTTCATTCAGAAAAAGGGGATCGTTGTGCAGGGCTGGTATCCGCTCGGCGGCAGAGGCTATACGGCGGCGCTTCTGGAGGACGAGACGATCAACGCGATCGCCGGAGCACATGGGGTCTCGGCGGCGCAGGTGATATTGCGCTGGGACCTGCAGCGCGGTGTCGTGGTGATCCCCGGCTCGGGCAATGTGACGCATATCCGCGAAAACCTGGACCTGTTCGGATTTGAACTGACCGAGGAAGAGATGGATCAGATAGCCGCCCTGGACCGCGGTGAAAAGCACGATTGGTATTGATTTTTGCCTGCATCACTGAGCAAAAAATGAACGAAAAACTCCGTACAAATTTGAAGTGAACCCCAAAAGTTAGACAAAATTTTTATTAAGCGACCTGAAGGGTCTGAGATCTGTATTGAGCAGGTGTCAGGCCCTTTGGTTTTAGCTTGATCCTGCGGTTGTTGCAGTAGTCGAGATAGTCGATGAGCTCGGCCTTGAAGTGTTCAAAGAATATGCCTTTCATTCTCGGATCACATACCGGTCAAAACCGGCGTCGGCAAGGCGCTGATACGCATCCCAGATATGCGCCGGAACGTCCACATGCGCCTGGAAGCCCATATCCTCATAGACCCGCAGACGCTGCAGATCGCCGACCATCAGCTCAATGGTACTGTCCAGGGTGACGGGCGCCGTCACATACTCCGTGAAGGACAGCGCCGGAACGGAAGTGATCCACCTGACTTCCGGCCACTGTCTGGTCCCGGTAGCCCATACGCGCCTTGCCATATAGGGCTTGCTCGTGGCAATTCCCAGCTTCGGCACGATTCCAAGGGAGGCGAGCTTTTCGCGAGTAAAGGTGAAGTTTTCCCCGGTGTTGCTTGAACGGCATTCGGTAATGATGGCCGTCTCCGGTACACCGGCCTGTACGCAGCGTTCGGCAAACATCTCTGCCTCCGGTTTCGGAAACATGCCCTCTGTCATTTTCCCGAAGCCTCCCGTACACACGATCAGCGGCGCGAGCCCCTGCAGGTACAGCGCGGCGGCGTGATCGGCGCCCCGGCAGTCATGGGATCCCGTTGCGAGAATGATGTCCGCTTTGGGCGGAAGCGGGGGACACGCCGACAGATAATCGTAGAGCAGCTCCGCATCTGCAAGGATCTGTCCGGAAATGTGCGCAAGTGGTTTTGCCATGCTCTCAACACCTTCTTCAACATCTGCTGAGTTGCTGTCAGTTTAACACATTTTGCTCGCACTCGCAATCGTGCCTTGCACGTTAACCCCGTCTAGCGCGGCTTGTTCAGGAAAGTCGATGGCGTATTGAAAAGAAAATCAAAACAGAATATAATAAAACCATAGAGTACCGAATACTTTTTGGAGGTCATAAAGATGGGCTGCTGGGGAATGGGAATGACACAGAGCGACCAGTTCATGGAGGTGTATGAAGCCTTCATGGACGAATACAACGAAGGCGCTTCTGTCCCTGACATCACGCGTAAAATATTAGATCAATACCTCAAGGAATTTCCCGCGGATGATCCGATTGCTGAATGATAAGATCAGGCCCGCAAGCTCACTCTTTCGCCTGTCAGGAATATGCGGAAGAGTCAGCAGGGAGGAATTGCAGCGCTTCGTAAAATATGTGGAAAGCATTTCGGGGGCAAAGTGAACGAGCCTTAAGGAAACATCGCGCAGGAATTAAGATAGTGCGACAGAGCGTGTAATAATGTCATGACTCCACTTTTATGAGGTAAGCACATGAGACTGTTTATCGCCGTCAAGCTGTCAGACGCCATGAAGGACAGCCTGATCCATACGCAGAATACCCTGTATGACCGGGGCGTGCGCGGTAATTACACGTCCGAGGAAAATCTGCATCTGACTCTCGCCTTCATCGGGGAGTACCCGGACTTCGAGCCGGTGCTGGATGCGCTGTCCTCCGTCACCTTCCGCCCCTTCGAGCTCAGCCTGGAGGGCATGGGCCGCTTTGGAGATCTATGGTGGGCCGGGATGAAGGATTCCGCTGCGCTCACCGCGGTCGTGCGCCGCATCCGCCATGCGCTTGCGGAGAACAATATCCCCTTTGATAAAAAGCGTTTCAGCCCGCATATCACCCTGATCCGAAAAGCCGCCGGGGAGATGCCGGGGACAGCGCCGGAGTCTGTCTCCATGACGGTAAATACGATCTCACTCATGCGTTCGGACCGGGGCAAAAACGGCATGATCTACACCGAACTGGGTGCTTTGGAAGCAGACCACAGATCTAATACTATTTTCTGATTAAATTCTTTAACCAGAAAAGCCGCGGTTCCCGCGGCATTTTCAGCGCGAAACGCTGAAAACACGTCTCATACAGAACCTCTACGCGCCGTATGGCGCTATAAAAACCTTTAGGTAATTAAAGGTTTTTATGAGGTTCTAGTATAAAGGGGCTGTCTCAAAATACAGCCCCGAAAAAGAGTAAAATAACGGCAGCCGTCCCTTGAAAGAGGGGCGGCTGTCGGCTTAATATTAATATACTATGCCTTTTTCAACAAACTATGACTAATTAGGGAGGCGTTGCCTCTCAATAGCTTTTTTCCTATTTTGAGACAACGCCTTTTGCTGCTCTGCACCAATCGATCGCCGCCGGGCCCCGAATGAGTGATTGAGTGATTGAAGTCGAGTCAATCTTTTGGTATAATAGCAAAACGTTATTTATGCATACATCTGCATGTTGGCCTTCATTTGTCAGTGCTGTCAACACCATATATGTTTTGCATAACATAGCCGCAGGATGATCTGCGCATATGACAGCGACAGCAAGGAGCAAGAACATGACTGAGCTTGAAAACTCGAGGAAGCATATCCAATACGGAGGAAAACTGTTATACAAAATCTGCATGATTGGGGCTATTATACTGGCTGTGCTGATAATAGCGCAAGCAGGATTAACGATCGCGGTACTCTATGTACCACAAGCTGCTGTCCTGATCGGAGATCTGCTGAATAACAACTTCCTGTTCAAAATACTGATTTCTTTTGCCGGCTTGCAGCAGATGGAGCCCAAATATCAGGCGGCGATCGGCTGCGCGGTCATCCTCATTACCTATGTTGTGATTTTCACGTTACTGAAGATGTTCGCGAATGTAATGAAGTTTCTCGCAGAAGGTGAACGGCCCTTTGACGTAAAAACGGCAAAGCGCTTTCGACATAACGCCCTGTGGCTGCTCCTTTTCATCGTATATAACCCGGTGCTTGGAATCGTATCTTTTGCGATTATGCTCCTGTTTTCCTACATTATGGAGTACGGGGGATATATTCAGGAAAAAGCGGATGAGACAAACCGCATCCAGGAAGAAATGATCATGTCCTTCGCGGAGATCACAGAGAACAAATCCGGCCAGACGGGGCAGCATATCAAGCGCGTTTCAGAGTATTCCCGGATCATAGCCGCCCAGCTCGGGCTTGACCCGGAACAAGTGGAGACGATTCGAATTGCTTCTACCATGCATGATGTGGGAAAGCTGCTGATACCATCGGAGATATTGGAGAAACCCGGAAAATTAACGGATGAAGAATATGCGGTCATAAAAACACATACGACCCTTGGGGGAGAACTCCTCAAGAATGTTGAGGGAGAGGAGATGCAGGAATCCCGTACCATTGCTTTGCAGCATCATGAGAGATACGATGGGAAAGGATATCCGGAAGGCATGAAGGGCGAAGACATCAGCCTTGAAGGACGGATTGTTGCTGTTGCGGATGTATACGACGCTTTAACCAGCAAGCGCAGTTATAAGAGCGCATGGACTGAAAATGATGCCTATACGGAGATCCTGAAAGGGCGCGGTACACAGTTCGACCCAGATGTCGTAGACGCTTTCACGGCGGCTCATGAAAAAATCCTTGAGATTCGGGAGCGGTTTAAAGACGCCTGAGTTTCGGATATATAATGCCTTAGCAAGACTATTTCACGGGAAGCGGAACGATATTTCCGGCTAACATTATGTGGTTCCCGTGACGGGGTTCTATGCCGTATTTCCCACCCTTGTGCCTTTGTAAGGCTTGCCTTATAATGGGCGATAATCATTCCCGCTTTACCGCTCCGGGTATCATGCGGTATAATCAGCCTGAGGATTATCAAGAGAACGGAGAGCGTATGAAGACTGTACATGTTGTCGCGGCTGTCATCCGGGAGGGCGACAGAATCTTTGCCACCCAGCGCGGGTATGGAGAGCAAAAGGACGGCTGGGAGTTTCCCGGCGGAAAGATCGAAGCGGGGGAGACGCCGCAGCAGGCGCTCATGCGCGAGATCCGGGAGGAGCTGGACACCGGCATCACGGTCGGTGATCGTCTCACGACCATCGAATACGACTACCCCTCGTTCCATCTCAGCATGCAGTGCTTCTGGGCGGAGATCTGCGACGGGGAACCTGTCCTGAAAGAACATGAAGCGGCAAAATGGCTCCGCGTGGAGGAACTGGACGAAGTTGACTGGCTCCCGGCGGACCTGACGGTCATCCCGCTTATCAAAGAGATGCTCAAATAGAAAGAGGTGAGCCCCTTTGCACGATATCTGGAACCCCTGGCACGGCTGCAAAAAGTGCAGTGAGGGCTGCCAAAACTGCTATATGTACTATCTCGACGGCCTGCGGGGCCAGAGCGGCTCGGACATCTACCGCACCAAGGCGGGCTTCCGCTATCCGCTGTCCAAAGACCGCGAGGGGCGGTATAAGGTCAAGAGCGGTGAGATGATCCGCGTCTGCATGACCAGCGACTTCTTCCTGGCTGAGGCGGACCCCTGGCGGGAGGAGGCATGGGAGATCATCCACCAGCGGCCGGACGTCAAGTTCTTCCTCCTGACCAAGCGTCCCGAGCGCGTGGCGGAGCATCTGCCCTGGGACTGGGGCGACGGCTGGGAGAACGTGATGTTCAATGTCACCTGCGAAAACCAGCGCCGGGCGGATGAGCGCATCCCGATCCTGATTAACCTGCCCTTCAAGCATAAGGGCATCATGTGCGCGCCCTGTATCGGCCCGGTCAGCATCCGGGAATATCTGCCCGCCGGACAGATCGAGCAGGTTTTGTGTGACGGCGAAAACTACGGCGGCGCGCGGCCCTGTAACTACGAGTGGGTCAAAGCCCTGCGGGACGAGTGCGCGGCGTTTGACGTGACCTTTACCTTCTGCGGCACGGGACGCCGCTTTGTCAAGGACGGCAGGACCTATCGCGTGGAGGGAAACGGCGTACAAAGTCAGCAGGCGTTCAAATCCGGCCTGTGCTATCAGGGCAGGCCGATGGTCTTTAAGCTCACGGACACCTGGGGCAACCCCATCCCCGAAGCGGAATTATACAAGCCCTGGTTCGGCGAGCGCTGCCAGACCTGCGGCATGAAGCAGACCTGCAACGGCTGCAGCCGCTGCGGAAAATGTGAAGGAGCGAAACAGAGATGATCAAACCCATTATGAAGGACCCGATCTTTCTCGCGCAGAAATCCGTTGAGGCAGGCCCGGCATGACTTGCGTACCGTGTGTGCGGAGTTTTGTATAGTCAGTTCACCTTCCGGATCGAATGTCGAATCACCGCCTTGCGTTTCGCGGGCTCAATCCGACCTTTTACAGTGCTGCCTGGATATGACCAGCGAAAAATATCCGGCATCGTCGGGGATCTCTTCAATGCGGCGGCAGACCTGTTCGCCGTCCATTCCGCAGTTCAGTACAGCGGCGGCTTCCCGCTTGCGGCTTTGGAGCATTTCCTTGACCGCTTTCATATGACCGGCGGACTTCATCAAGACATAGGTTCCCGGCTGGTTCAGCTCGGCTTGTATGCTGTGAATAGACGGAATCACATGCAGCGGTTCATCCCACTCCGTCAGCGGCAGGTTCAGCCGTGCCGCGGCAGCGCAAAAAGAGGGAACGCCGCTGACCAAAACCACCGGATATCCTTCCGCTTCCAGAATATGCTGCAGATAGCTGAAGGAGCAGTATATCGTAGGATCGCCGAGGGTCAGGTACACCACATGATCGCCATTGTCCAGATGGTGTTTGATCAGCGCCGCACCCTCTCGATGCGCGTCTTCGATTTGCGCGCGATCCTTCACCATCGGCATCGGTATCGGAATCAGCTTCTTTTTCCTAAGTTCCGGCACGGCCTGAACCGCAATCTTATAGGCGACGGACTTCTTTGCTTCCGTTCCGGGGACGGCAATGACTTTGTTTTCACGTATAAGGCGGATCGCTTTCAACGTGATCAGCTCCGGGTCACCGGGACCTACACCGACTCCGAATACTGTTCCTTTCATACCTGATCCTCCGTGCTCTTGTCATTCTTTTGCAAGCTCCGCAAATTAAATACTTTTTTCCCTATTATATCGCAATTGATCACAGCAGACAAGGCGGTTTACCCGGTCGAGAAACACCTCCTGAATAGGCCCGGCCGCATACGATCAATAGGTTGCAGCCGGGCCGTTTTTCCTGCTCATTGTGATATAATTGCGTCAAGAAACGCTTGGGAGGGCTTAGAGAATGCAGGAACTCGATATGGACACCTTGATGTTTTCCAATGCTCACCGGGATGCGCTGCCCCTCTTCACAGCGTTGGAAGCAAAGCAGGTTGGACACTTCCCGAAGACGCGAAAGCGGGTGCAGAAATCACAGATTACCCATTATCATAAGCATGTTTACGCCTGAGTGTCCTTTGCCCGAGTCAGGCGCAAGGCAGAGCTGCCGGAGACTTGGTTCACACTGACACTGGTGTTGCCGCCTGTGACACGGATGCCGGAGGGCTCTGTGCGATGGATGCGGATTTCTTCGATGTCGTGGTCAAGAATCCATTTGATCAGTTGGTCGGATGGCTCTGTGTGCGCCAATCCATATTTCTCGGCCCTGGTGACGATCAAGCCGACACTTTCAGCCATTGCCTTAAAATACTTGTTGTGGTACGTTCCGCCTCTACTGCAATCCTGAACATTCAAAATTTCAAGGTTTGCGAGGTGGCAACACTCATGGAGCAAGGTCGCAACGGTATACTCGATTGGCCTGTCTAGCGTTCCGGCTCCGATGTTCAACTCCCGCCTCTTTTCTTCACCGTTGACCGTCCAGATGGAGTTTACAGAGACATGCCCATTTGATCACAACTGGTGGATGCTTTACGGGCATGTCCATAACACAAGGGAATTTGATTTCATGCTGAAGTTCCGCCGAGAGGTAGCAGCAGCCCGCACAGAGCAAGGACACTGTATAGCAAACGGGATCCATGTAGGCTGCATGATGCCCTGGATGGACTACACACCGAGGACCCTGGATGAGATCATTGAGCGTGAAAAAATGATGTTGCAAGAAAGCAGAATTGTGATATAATAATGGCAGAATAATTAATGGAGGTATCTGCCATGTTGATCAAGTCATCCACCGCTCTTCGCAATGACTACGGTGCAATTTCTGATCTGGCGCATCAGGAATCGGAGCCAATTTATATTACCAAAAATGGTGAAGGCGACATCGTGGTGATGAGCATTGAAGCGTTCGAGCAGCGTGAAGAACTGTATAAGCTGAAAGCGAAACTTGCTGCCGCCGAAGATCTTCGTGTTTCCGGCCACCCAGGGATTTCACTGAAAGAATCTCGCGCCAGACTGGGGAAGATCTATGGCTGATAGTCAATATGATGTTCAGATCCTTGATCCTGCACAAGCAGAACTTGAGGAAATAGCCAGCCTGTATTGTTCCCTCGTCGGCCCTGCATCAGCTCGAAAAATCACGGACAACATCTATGATGCGCTTGAACAGTTATCTCAATTCCCGCTATCCGGTCCTCTCATGCGTGATACTGAGCTGCGCAGGCTTGGGTATCATTTTGTGGTAGTCGATAAATATATTGTGATTTATCGGCTTATTCAAACTTCGGTTGTTGTATACCACATATTCGACGGGCGTTCAGACTATCCAACACTTTTCAGGGCGGAAGTATTCAAGCAGTTTTATTTCAATTCGGGTTAGAGGTTGAGTTTACACTCAGCCTCTTCTCTATTCCATAACGAGGCGTGTGATGTGATTGCAGGAAGAAGTTGAGCAGCGCACGGTTACACTAATCATGAACACGGCGCAGGCGTATCTGGAGAAATACCCGGAAGCACAGTTGATTCTGACCGGCGGCAACGCTGACGGGTCAGGCCGTACGGAAGCTGTCGTCATGCGCGATATTCTGACTGAACGCGGCATTGTGAATGAGCGGATGATTCTGGAAGACCAGGCGAAAAGCACCAAAGACAATTTCCGGAATACAGCGCAGATCATCGATCCCGGTGAGCCTGTTGTGCTGATCAGCAGCAATTACCATATGGACAGGGCCGTTCAGACAGCAGAAAGCGCCGGGTTTTCGGATGTACTCCGCTTGCCTGCACCGTCGTCCCTGCTCGGTTTCGGTGCCAATGTCATATATGAGGTTGTTCTTGAATTAAATGAATTGACACAGGGAAAGTAAGATCATCGTGCAAATTCCAGTTTGTCTACCTCACGTTCTCCTCCAATGAAGGGGATTTTTCATATCCAGATGGAGAGGATCTTTTCCCCACGGAGAACCGTGACCCGTGTTCTGACTGGAGAAAGATCCGCCTCTTGGGCACCGACTGACGATCAGCAGTATCTCAGATTAATCAAGAGGGCGCAAGAATTTTGCCTTCTGAGAATAAATCAAATCGTCTCGCGTTATCTTTCCAGCAAAAATGTTGCCGCTTCATCTGCAACATGGACAATCCATGCAAGCGGAAACTGCTCATACGCATCGCTGACATCGCGGACTGTTCCTGTGTTTTCGTCAGAAAAGCCCATATGGCAATTGATCGCCGCTGCTTCTTCCGGTGTCAGCTTCATGAAATATTGAATCTGGTACACAGACTTGCTCCCGTGCCCGCCAAAATGATATCGCTCGTCAACAGTGTAGAAGGGGATCTCCTGCCAGACCCCATCGATCTTTTTGTTCCGATACTCTGTCGTGTAGAAATTGACCTTACAGACATCGTGAAACAGCGCGGCAATTGCAAGAGATTCTTCCGACAGCGTTGTCGGCGAAAGGAAAGCAAGCTTTCGCGCGTAATCATATACATCCAAAGAGTGCTCGCAAAGGCCGCCGGCATAGGCTCCATGATAGCGAGTGCTGGCCGGAGCTGTAAAGAAGTCTGCTTTTAAGAGCCAATCAAGCAGTTCGTCCAGTCCTTCACGATGTATTGTTTCACGGCAAATGCCCAAAAAGCGTGTTTTTTGCTCGTCTATGTTCATTTTATCACGTCCTTTGGGTGCAGTATAGCACATTCGGGGAGCCGTGTAAAAGGAAAGATGGATGATGGCTTATTTAGCAGCGGTACGGAAGCTGTAATCATGCTATATCTCCTCCTTGTGCCTTTGCCGTGCTTATATTATAATGGCTTAAACACAAACCCGGAGGTGCGGACATGAGAATCATCATCGTTTACTGCCGCAGCGGCAACCGCTCCAAGCAGGCCGCGCAGAAGCTTGCAGGCATGGGCTATACCAACATCTATGAGTTCGGCGGCATCACAACCTGGACCGGCGACGTAGTGACCGATTAAACCGGAAAGAGAGGTACTGCTATGAAAGATACGGCCCTGCTTGTGATCGACATGCAAAACGGCTTTCTGAACGAGCGCTCGCCGCTCTACATAGACGGCGCTGCGGCGACTGTCCCGGCCTGCGCGGAGATGATCGCGTTTTGCCGGAAACAGAACGTGCCGGTGTTCTTCGTCACGCGCGTCTATGCCGCCGACGGCAGCGATGTGGAGCATACCCGGTATGAGGCCTGGGCAAAGGGCGGCAAGCCGCTCTCGCCGGGCTGCGCGAAGGAAATCTCCGCCGATATGCCGGAGGTCTTCGGTGAGAATACGCGGGATTACCACATCATAAAGCCACGCTACTCCGCGTTCTTTGCGACCGGACTCGACCTGATTCTGCGCAGACTCGGAATCCGGCACCTGCTTCTTGCCGGGACGACCACGCCGAACTGCATCCGCACCACCTGCTATGACGCCGTTTCGCTGGACTACGCGGTCACGGTCCTGAGCGACTGCACTTCTTCCAAAACGCCTGAGATCCAGGAGAGCAACCTGCGCGACATGGCGAACATCGGCGCAGTCATCGCCTCTTCAAAAGAGTTTTTCGAAGGATCGGAGAGAGTATGAAGCGGAATGGAAACATTTTATACAAGTGAGCGGTCCGCGTGGCGGCAGTACCTTGCAGAACATTTTGAAACAGCGGCGGAAGTATGGTTTGTCTTTCCCACAAAAGAAGCCGGGGAGGACAGCCTGAGCTATAATGATCATCGCATAGCGAAATCAATCGAGGATTCGATTGATTTCGCTGCCAAACGACAAGTTTGGCGGCGAATGATTGTAATAATCATTCGCGCGATGCTCATTGCAATGAATATATGGCGCTGTAGCAGGGCTACAGCGCTGAGCAGCAATGCTGCTCGACGGAACGCCTTGCGGCGTTTCGCCATCATATAGTCATTATAACGACGCCGTGGAGGAGGCGCTCTGCTTCGGCTGGATCGACAGTACCAACCGCCGCCTCGACGCGCTGCACTGCATCCGGCGCTTCTCGCCGCGCAACAAAGGAAGCACCTATTCCCAACCGAATATTGAGCGGCTGATCTGGCTGGAGGCGCAGGGACTGATCCACCCGAAAATCCGGGAGAGCATCCTTCCTGTCATCGAAGCGCCGTTCGTGTTCCCGGAAGATATTCTGGAACTTCTCCGGCAGGACGAAAGCGTGTGGGAAAACTATCAGAGCTTTTCCGAATCCTATAAGCGCATACGCATCGCCTACATCGAGGCGGCAAGAAAGCGGCCGGAGGAATTTCAAAAGCGGCTGAACAGCTTCATCGAAAAGACGCGCCGGAACAAGCTGATCATGGGCTACGGCGGGATTGAGAAGTATTATCGGTAGATTTGGGCTTTGAGAAATAACAAAAACTCCGTACATCCGGCACGATTTGCGTACCGTTTGTACGGAGTTTTTCTAGTCACTTCACTCTTCGGATCGGGTGCCGGATCACGGTTTTGCGCTTGGCGGGCTCAACCTTCCGCGCGTCCGACAGGTAGATTTCATGATGCAGCCGTGTGTCGCTGAGATCGTTCACATACCCATTTTCCTGCAGATACCGATCCATGACCGCCACCGTCGCGGGCTCATCGTCATAGGGACCGATGTGCATGATCTGCACGCAGAGTCCCTCGTCAACCGTCAAAAACTCCGCCGCCGAGCAGTCGAGCTTTTTCTTCTTCGCCGCCGTCTCCGCAGCCCAGCGGAAATCCGCTTCCGTCACAAAGTCCGGCAGGCGGATCACGGAGATCCAGCGGAACCCGGCTTTGTCGGAATAGTCCACGCCCTGCACACCCTCCTGCCACCAGAAACCCTCCAGCGGCGGAACCACATATTCATAAAAGCCTTCGATCGGGTGGTCGGTCTTATAACTCATTTTGAGCGTATAGGCCACCGCGTAGAGAATGCCGATGGCTGACTGATAGGCGCCGCCTTCCACATTGGGATCGCCCTGCCCCCGGACGGCGATATAATTGGCCCTGGGCACAGTCACGATCTCCGGCGTGTTCTTCGGCATGTAAAATTCTTTGTATTCCTTTTTGAAGTCAAAGGCCATGATTCTGCCCTCCTGTTTCTTTCCGCTCAGTATCATGTTTACAAAACCATCAGCAGGGTTCCCGCGCCGATCAGGATGCAGCCA
>Ga0247608_10003486_pt1 | contig 18315 bp, 18 predicted proteins | sample 176DNAGHGlowgp2_FD_193490 | JGI IMG/M metagenome (GOLD analysis project Ga0247608, IMG submission 193490) | Sheep rumen microbial communities from Palmerston North, Manawatu-Wanganui, New Zealand - 1766 DNA GHGlow gp2 | ecosystem: Host-associated > Mammals > Digestive system > Stomach > Rumen ... | reverse complement strand
AATCACGCCCCGTTCCGTACATAGTTTCACATCGATGTTGTTCATGCCGGTGCCGGCTTCGCAGATGAGCTTGAGCCTGGGGGCCGCGTCCAGGAAGGCCTGGTCCACAATCACCTTGTTCAGGCAGGCTACATCGGCATCTTTTACCCTTTCACGGGCCTGAAGCGCCGTGGAAGAAGGGTAGCAAACCAACTCCCCGAGGGAGGCCATTTCTTCCAGGGAGACGTCTCCCATGGAGATGGCATCTAAAAAGACAATTTTCATAGATACAAAAATAATAGAAAATTTGTATATTTGATGTCAATAATGGCCGGTGTAAAAGAAATATTGGGCCGGATAGACCCTCAGGCCCCTTATTCCATGGTGGTGGAAGCCTCCGTGCGGGACTATTGCGTCCTCTCCCTGCAATTCCTGAAAGGGGAGGCCGACTATGCCCGCTATTTCCAGAGCGTGCTTCCCGGCCCTTTCGAGGCCATGGAGAAGGAAATATCGGCCCGCCGCTGCGCCTCCGAAAGGTATTGCATTCAGCTTTATAAGCCCTCCGAGGAGGCCCTTCTGGCCGATGCCATTGCAGACCTGGCCTTCGCACAGGCGGAACGGCTCACCCTGGTGACGCCCTCCAACCCCCAGGCCGATGACCGGGAACGTGCCATGGTGTATATCGTGGGCGTCTATACGCTGATGGCCCTGGCGCTCCATGACCGCACGGACTTTGCCGTACTGTTTCTGGAGGCCTGGGCCAACTTCAACGCTTTTGCCAGCGCCCGGGTAATCCGCCGTCATTATGACCGCAGCTGGAACAGCCGCTACGAATCCCTCTTTTATCCGTTGGGATAGTTACTTGGTCTTGATGCTGGCTGCACCGGATTTGTGCTTCTCAATCTGAGGGCAGTCCAGCTCCCGGGCGTCGATATCACCTGCACCGGATACGCTCAGGCTGGCATAGCCCGCCTTGCCGGAGAGGTCTACATCGCCGGCACCGCTGATGCTCACATACAGTTTTTCCACATCCAGCTCCCGGGCATCCAGGTCTCCGGCGCCGCTCACGGAATACGTGAGACAGGGGACTTGGATGTCTTTCATCTCGCAGTCTCCGGCTCCGCTGATGGAGATGGTCAGATCCTCTGCAGAGTGGACGCCGGTAATGTCAACATCGGCCGCTCCGCTGACCTTGAGGCTTTTGAGGAGCGGGGACCCGACAAAAATTTCAAATTCCTTGGCCTTGATCTGTACCTTGTCTTTGGTTTTAAGGACAAGCGTTCCGTCCTCCACCTTGAAATCCAAGTAGTCGAACACCTCCGCATTGGCTTTCACCCGCACGTACTCATCGGCGGTCTGGACATACTTGAGGTCGGCCTGGCCGCTCACGACAATCTTGTCAAAACCGCTGAGACTGCCCAGCATTCTGTCTTGAACTTCGCCGTTGCAGACAACGCGTTTCCCTCCGCCAAAACCCTGGCCCAGGTTTACGGAGCAGGTGCAGCCGGACAAAAGGGCCACAGCGCTCAAAGCAATCAAAAATCTTTTCATGGTCGTTTTTTTATTTGTTGAATATACTTACATCCAAGCCCAGCAGTTCCATCTTCCGAAGGATGGCGGGTACTTCTTTTTCCAGAAATTCGGCCTTCTGGGAGGCCAGAATCTTCTCCCGTGCATCGGCCGATATGAAATAGCCGATTCCGCGTTTGTTGTAGATTATTCCGTCAGCGGTCAGTTTTTCATAGACGCGCATGACGGTATTGGGGTTCACCCCAATCTGTGCACCGTACTCGCGGACCGACGGGATGCGCTCATCGGCCTTCAGGGCGCCGGAAAGGATGTTCTCGCAGAACAGCTGGGCAATCTGAAGATAGATGGGTTTTTCTCCGTGAAAGTCCATAATTCTAATGCTTTAAGGTTTTGATTCTGTAGAAGATGCCATAGGCAAAGACGAGGGAAACGACAGCGCACAAGGCCGTGGTCCATTTGAGGCTTTGGCGGGCAAAGACCTCCGCCTCGGCCAGGTCATTGATTTCAATGGAATAATTGATTCCGAGGAAGGTGGCCAGCGAAGACCAGACAATGCTGAAGCCGAAGACCAGCAGGATGGCCCAGAGAATTTTGTTGCGCTTGAACGTGATGCCGCAAAGGAGGAAATACAGGTAGTTGAAGCAGTGCGAAACCACCAGGGGCAGGGCAAAAAGCTTCAGATTCCAGGTGGTGTTGTACTCGGTGTTGGCCTCTTGCAGCGCCTCATTCATCTCTTTGAGGCCCTGGGAGGCAAAGGTGAGCAGCACTTTCCCGTAGGTGGGATCGGCCAGGCTCAGGATGCCGTCCACTGCGGCATAGGTGCCCAGGAATGCCACGGGAATCACGATGAGGGTAATGATAATCATGGACAGCCATTTTTCAAAGGCCGATGCCGGAATCATGAGCCAGGCGGCCCCTTTCCTCCGGTCTGTCAGGTAGCCGTAGGTGCGGGCCTGATACAATTGCAGAACCACGGCGGAGAGAATGAAAACAATCAAGCGACCCCTAAAGCCGGGAGCCTGCCAGACATGGTTGAAGGTGGCGTTGAAAGCCACGCCGACAATATAGAAAAACAGACCGGCCAGGCCAATCACGATGGCGGCTTTCATGTGGTTGCGCCACATCTGGGTAAGGTCGTATTTGAAATAGGTCAAGAAACGCTGGCCGGAGAATACTTCGTTTTTCATAAGGCTACTGGAATAAGGCTTTAACTACATCTTTGTGGGAATGGACGGCGTTGAAGAGGGCCTCCAGGTTCACCTTGGACTCTTCGCCGGTAGTATTGGGATACACCTGGATGGCACCGGAGGGCGTCTGCTCCAAGTAAAGGGCACCCGGATGAAGGGCCGTTCCGTAGTCGAAATAGAGCTTTTCGGAGATGGTCTGCAGGCAGGCATTCAGCAGCACGGCTTCCTTGTCCAGGATAATGATAGGGTCGATGATTTCTTCCAGATCCCGCACCTGATGGGTAGAGATGATGATGGCGCTTTCTTCCGAGGTGTACTTGGTGATGGCCCTGCGGAACTGGGACTTCGAGGGGATGTCCAGGCCGTTGGTGGGCTCGTCCATGAAATAATGGCGGGCGTTGCAGGCCAGGGCAAAGGAAATCCAGGTTTTCTTGAGCTGGCCGGCGCTCATGGAATCCATCAGCTGGTCCGGGTCCACCTCGAACTCCTTGAGGATGGAGAGATATTTATCAAAGTCAAAGGCAGGCCAGAGTTTTCCGTTTTCCTTTCCAAACTGGATGGCCGTATTGTGTACAGGAGCCACTTCGTCCGGCAGGTAAAACTGTTCGGCCAGCAGGGAAGGGGTACGGTCAAAAGGATCCCGACCGTCCGTTTCGATGGTGCCGGTCTTGGGCTTCTTGAGGCCGCAGAGGAGGGTGAGGAGGGTGGTTTTACCCACACCGTTTTCTCCCAGGAGGCCGTAGATATTGCCTCCCTTCAGTTCCAGGTTGATGTCGTTAAGCACCTTCTTGGAACCGTAACTGAATGACAGGTTGTTGACGTTTATCATAACTTTTCAGTGTATTAGTTCATTAGTACACTGCAAAGGTATGAATAAAAATTTAAATAGCAAAAATATTATTGAGAAAATTACCTTGACAGTTAACTTTCAATCACTCAAAGAGTTATTATACATTTCTCGTTCAAAAAACGAACGAGAAATAGTATATAAACGCATGATATAGAGCAAGTTAGTTGTCAAGGCAAATGGCGCTTACGCCAGGCTTCAGGAGTGAGTCCCGTATATTTTTTAAAGGCGTGGGAGAAATTGCTTCTGTCCAAGATACCAACTCGGCGGCCGATAAGGGATACGGGGGCCTCGGGCTCCTGAAGGAGAAGTATCTTGGCGTCTTCTATGCGAAGGCGGGTACGCCAGCTGCGGAAATCGGTGCCATCGGCCTTAAAAAATCTATATAAGGTAGAGGAGGCCAGGCCCATGCTGGCGGCGGCTTCCGAAGCGGAGCGGTATGGGAGGCGGTAGCTCCTGTCTTTCACCCACTTGTCCAGAATGGATTGGATGCGTTCCTTAGACAAGGAAGAAGAAAGAGCCTGCTCTTTGTGGAACAGGCTCTTGAAATGATCTTTGATGGATTTCTTACCAGCCCAGGACATAGGAGAAAATGAGCGGTGCCACAATGGTGGCGTCGGACTCTACGATGAACTTGGGCGTTTCCGGAGCCAGCTTGCCCCAGGTGATTTTCTCGTTGGGGACGGCACCGGAATAGGAACCGTAAGAAGTGGTGGAGTCGGAAATCTGGCAGAAATAGGCCCAGAGGGGGGTGCCTGTCCAGCCCAGGTCCTGCTCCATCATGGGAACGCAGCAGATGGGGAAGTCACCGGCGGTGCCGCCACCAATCTGGAAGAAGCCCACACCGGCGCCCTGGCTGTTCTTCTTGTACCAGTCTACCAGGAACATCATCACTTCCACACCCTGGATGACCATGTGCGGATCATATTCTCCACGAATCACATGGGCGGTAAAAATGTTGCCGGTAGTGCAGTCTTCCCAGGCGGGGCAGATGATGGGGATGTTCTTTTCGCAGGCGGCGACCACCCAGCTGTCCTTGGGGTCAATCTCATAGTACTGCTTAAGAACACCGCTGCGGATCATCTGATAGATGAACTCGTAGGGGAGGTATCTCTTTCCTTCGGCCTTAGCCTTGTCCCACACCTCCACCAGGTGTTTTTCCAGGCGGCGGAAGGCCTCTTCTTCGGGAATGCAGGTGTCCGTAACGCGGTTGTAGTGGTTGTCAAGCAGTTCCTGCTCCTGCTTGGGGGTGAGGTCACGGTAGCCGGGTACGCGATAATAGTGGCTGTGGGCCACCAGATTCATGATATCTTCCTCCAGGTTGTTGGCCGAGCAGCAGACGAAGGAAATTTTGTCCTGGCGAATCATCTCTGCCAGGGAAAGGCCCAGTTCCGCGGTGGACATGGCACCGGCCATGGCCAGGAACATTTTGCCACCCTTGTTCAGGAGGTCTTCATAAGCCTTGGCGGCGTCTACCAGGGAGGCCGCATTGAAATGACGGTAATGATGCGTAATGAATTGAGAGATAGGTCCCTTTTCCATTTTTGTTTGTGTTACTTCCGGCGGCGAAGCCAGTCTGTGGCTTCCAACCTTCGGATTGACTGCAAAATTAGGAAAAAAAGACGAGAAACACTATATTTGCAAATAATGTTGAGACTACTTTTATTATCATTCATCCAATCCGTGCTCATGTGCAGCGCACAGTCGCTCTTCAAGGTGGCGGCCAATCACATGGATCCCTTTTCCTGGACCTGGGGCTTCTTCCGAGACAGCGTGCTCTGCAACTGGTGGCTGCTGGCTGCCGGCGTCTGTGGCATCGCAGGCGTTATCGAGTGGATGTACATGCTCAAGAGCTATCCGTTCAGCCAGGTGTATCCGCTTTCTTCCATGAGCTTCCTGCTGGGCATGTTCATCGCCATCATCTTCTTCAAGGAGACGGTGGTGTGGCAGCAGTGGGTAGGTGTTTTCCTGATTATGCTGGGCTGCGGCCTCATCGCCCGATAAGCCTTATCCGCCGATAAACTCGCGGAGGAGGGAAGTGGCGGGGATTTCCTTGTCCGGAACGGGCGTGAAGTAGTGGATGAATTTGAGGAGCCGATGGGCTTCCGCATATTCCGCGCAGTTCTGGGGAACGCTCCGGAGGATGGGTTCCGCATGGTTCTTCAACACCGCAAACTCGATGAGATAGGCACTGTTGAACATGACATCGGCCGTTTCCTGATAGGGATAGATCCACTTGTTTTCCGCTTCCAGCACGTTCTGCCAGTTGGAGATGGACTCGCGGGCCGTAAAGGAGCCGGCGTTGTAGTCGCGGACTATGCGGCGCAGCAGACGGTTGTCGCTGGTGGGAATGCTGTTGTGGTCGTCCAGAAGGGTGCCGGTTAGGGTGTTGATGAAAATCCGGAATTTGGCACTCTCGGGAATCTTACTGGTGAGCGCAGGGTTCAGGGCATGGATTCCTTCGATAAGGAGGATACGGCCTTCTCCCAGCTTAAGCTTCTTTCCGTTGTATTCCCTGAGGCCCGTCACAAAGTTGTATTCCGGAACGGAGACTTCCTCTCCAGCAATCAGCTTCATGATATCGGTCTCCATGAGGTCGTGGTCCACCGTATCGAAGTTGTCAAAATCGTAGGACCCGTCCGGGAACTTGGGGGTTTCCACCCGGTTCACGAAATAGTCGTCCGTACTCATAGACATGGGGTGCAGTCCACAGGCCTTGAGCTGGACGGACAGACGCTTGCAGAAGGTGGTTTTTCCCGAAGAGGAAGGACCGGTGATAAGGACTACCTGGAGGGGATTCTCGCTGTGGTAGCGGCGGTCTATCTCCTCTGCAATCTGGACAATCTTCTTTTCCTGGAGGGCTTCCGCTATCTGGATAAGTTCGCTGGCCCGTCCGTTTAGGAAGGCCTCGTTGACGTCTCCCACGGTGCTCAGGCCCATGATGATGTTCCAGCGGAGGGCTTCCTTGAACATCTCGAAGGTCTTGGGCTGGTCTACATATTCCTCTACCTTGGAAGGGTCTTTATGAGACGGTCCCCTCAGAAGGAGTCCATCGTGGAAAGGCTGGATGGCCCAGACGGTGAGATAACCCGTAGAGGGAACCAGCTTTCCGTAGAAATAGTCGGCCGTTTCTCCCAGGGTATAATAGTCCGTATAAGCTTCCCCGCTGGTCTGGAGCAGCCGTACCTTGTCTTCAAAACCGGCCTTGCGGAATTCCTTGATGGCCCTTTCCGTCTGCACGTCGTAACGGTGGAAGGGGAGGTCTTTGCCCACCAGGTCTTTCATCCTGATTTCCAGCTTCAGGATATCGTCGGGCGTGATATCCGTATCATCGGCCTTGCGGATATGGCAGAAATAACCGTTGGAGATGGGATGCTCTATGTAGAGCTTGCTGCCCGGGAAAAGGTCGCAGGAGGCCTTGTACAGCAAAAAATAAAGCGAGCGGCAGTAGACTCTCATGCCGCTCGATTCACGGACATCTATGAATTCGATGTCCTTATTCTGATAGACCTTGAACTTGAGTCCCTGGGACACGTTGTTCACCTTGGCCGATACAATGGGATAGGGAGACTTGCAGTCGAACTCCGAGAGCATCTGGGCAAGGGAGGTGCCTTCCGGGAAACGTTTGGTTTCTTTGGTGTTTTTGCAGTAGACCTGGACCATAGGCTTAGTTTTGAACGCAAATGTACGAATTTAGATGCTATTTCACAACTGAACTTGTTGTTTTTCCAGATAGTCCACCACGTCTTTCACCGTTTCGAATTTGGCCAGGGCCTGGTCCGGAATCACAATCCCGTACTGGTCCTCGATGCGCATGAGGAGCTGAAGGATGTCCAAGGAATCGGCCCCCAGGTCTTTTTTGATTTGGGATTCCGGCGTAATCCGGGAAGGGTCCAGCCGCAATTGTTTGGCCAGGATAGTCTGTACTTTTTCAAACATAGTTAATCTTCGTAATGTTCGTATTTGGCAATTTCTCTTTCAATTTGGGCCGATAAGCCGGAAACCTCCATCCGATAGGCCTGCTCGATGCATTTTTCCACCGCCACGGCGTTGGAGGAGCCATGTCCCTTCACCACCACCTTGGAGGTGCCCAGTAGCACGCTTCCGCCGTAGTTCTGGTAGTTCATGAACTCTTTTTCCTCCTTGAACATCCGCTTCATCAGCAGGGCGCCCATCTTGTACAGGGAGCGGCTGTAGATGTCCTTCTTTATCTTTTTGAGGAGTTCCAGCGCCGTCCCCTCAGTGGTCTTCACCAGCACGTTTCCGCTGAAACCGTCGGCCACTATCACATCGTATTTTCCGCTCAGAAGGTCCCGGCTTTCCATATTTCCCACGAAATTGAGCCCCTCCGTCTGCTGAAGCAGGGGATAGGCCTCCTGCCGGACGGCATCTCCCTTTTCGGCCTCCAGTCCCACGTTCAGAAGCGCTACGCGGGGGCTTTTGACGCCATACACGTTCTCCATGTACAGGGAAGCCATAATGGCGAACTGACGCAGATGGGCCGATGTCACTTCCACGTTGGCACCGCTGTCGCAGATGCCCACTATAGAGCCGTCCATGGTGGGAAGAATCGGACAGAAAGCCGGCCGGATAACGCCGGGAATGCGCCCCAGACGTACCAGAGCGCCCGTTACCAGCGCTCCGGTGGAACCGGTAGAGACCAGGGCGGCCACGTCATCGTTGTCCCGAAGCAGGATGATGCCCTTCATCATGGAGGAATTACGCTTGAGCCGCACCACGTCGGTAGGTTTCTCATGGCAGCCAATCACCTCTGGGGCGTGGATAATCTCCAGGCGCGAGGCATCATAGTCTTTTCCGGCCAGCTGGTCTTTCAGGATGTTTTCATCTCCCAAAAGGCCGATTTCAAGTTCCGGATTGGCCGCCAGAGCCCTCAGGGAGCCCTCTACGGGCGCCTCGGGACAATGGTCTCCGCCAAAGCAATCTACTAAAATCTTGATCATAGACTCTTCACGTAAGAGCGGTACCGTTTGCACTCTTCGCGCTTGAAGCGGTGCCACTGGTTAAGGATGGCGTAATTGTCTTCCAGGTTCAGGTTGGTATCGGCCCAACGGAGGCGGGGATTGTCCCGGAGCATCTTCATGATGGCCAGGGAAAGGGCGCCGGAAATACCCCTGTTCAGGTATTCAGGGTCCACTCCCACCAGGCAGAGGTCCAGAATATCCGGGTCCTTGATGCAGCTCAGGAGGTTAAGAAGTGTAGAGGGCATGAGTTTCCCGCGGGTTCCCACCAGGGCGCGGCTGAGAGAGGGGAAGGCCAGCCCGAAACACACGATCTTCTCATTCTCGTCCAAGATGACGGCCGTATATTTGGGGCTGATGACCAGAGCGAAATTGTCCAGCACCAGTTTTCGCATGCCGGGTGTGAAAGGGACTGTTCCGTACAGGCCTTCGTAGGAACGGTCTATGAGGTCAAACATGCCGTCGGCATATTTCTTCAGCAGCTGACGGCCGCTTTTAGCCGTTCCGTAATGCAGTTTGTAACGCTTGAAGATGAAATTCACCAGCTGCGCCAGCTCTTCCATGGTCTCTTCGTCCCGGGCTCCGTACAGGCGGCTGGCCGTCCAGTCAATCTCTTTGTGGAACCCCAGGGACTCCACATGGTCCTTGTAGTAGGCGTAATTGTAGTTCTGCTCAAAGGTGGCGGGCTGGTCAAAGCCTTCCACCAGCATGCCTTCACGCTCCAGATCGGAGTAATTGAGGGGCCCTACCAGCGTATCCATGCCTTTTTCCAATGCCCATTTCTCCACGGCAGAGAACAGGGCGCGGGACACTTCCAACTTATCTATGGCGTCAAAACGGCAAAACCTGCAACGCTTCAGGCCGTTCTTGGCATTGGCATCCTTCTGGATGATGCCCTGGATACGGCCCACCATGACGCCGTCCTCGTAGGCATTGAAGAAGACCGAATCGCAGCTGCTCCGGTATACATAGTCTTCCCGGAACATCTTTTTCTCGTCTCCGTAAAGCGGAGGAACATAACAGCCATTGCCCTGGTACAGGTCCAGTGCAAAGTTCAGAAACTCCTTCTGCTGTTTTTTATTGCTTACTTCGACTATTTGAACCATAGATTCTTCACTTCGTTCAGAATGACAAAAAACTCGTTTAGAATGACAAAAAGGCTGTTATCTGTGGATAGCGTGGAAGCAGACGCCTACGCCGTTGGGGCCGCAGTGGCTGCCGGCGGTGGGGTTCACGTCCACATAGACAAGATTCTGCTTCCCGTATTTCTCTTCGATGAGACGGCCCAGTTCATGGGCAATTTCCGGAGCGTCGGAATGGCCGATGCAAATCCGGTGCTCCTGCAGCTCGCTGCCCAGTTCTCCCACCTTGTTCAGAAGGAATTCAATGGCCTTGGGACGCCCCTTGGCCGTGCCCACGGAAACCATTTTGCCCTCCCGGCTCATGTGGATGAGGGGACGCACGCCAATCAGGGTGCCCATGGTGGCGGCAAGGCCTCCTACACGGCCGCTGCGGCGGAAGAACTTGAGGTCATCGGCAAAGAAATACATGGCGAAATGGTCTACCTCCACGGCGGCCCAGGCCAGGACTTCGTCCAGGGTCTTGCCGGCCTTCACCAGGTCTCCCACCTCGCGCACGATGGCGTAGCTGATGGTAGTGATGCCCTTGGTGTCAATCTCTTCGAAACGGGCGGCCGGGTACTTCTCCCTCAGCTCCGCTACGGCCTGGTCCATGGCGTCGAAGGTATTGGTCATGGCGCGGGAGAAGTGGACATAGAGAATCTCGTTTCCAGCCGCGAAGTCCTTCTCGAAGTACTGGATGTACTGTTCCTTGGAGATGGCGCTGGTGGTGGGCAGAACGCCGCCACGGAGCCTGTCATAGAAGGCATGCGCGTCGAAGGTCTCGAAATCAACGTAAGGATAGGTGGTCCGGGCCTCGATGCTGTAAGGCATGGAGATGAGGCTGTACCCGTATTCGGCCGCCAGTGAAGGGGTGAAATCGGTATCGGTATCCGTGTATAACTTTAACATAGCACTAAAATATAATCGTAAACAGGTTGTTTTCCGTCTATCAGGATGACCTCCGAAAGGGGAGAGGCTTTCTGGAGGGTTTCCTGCAAACTGCGGGCTTCCTCCGGGGGAACGCCTTCTCCCTGCAGCAGGATAACGATATCGGCCGATGCGGCGTCCAGCTTGGCGGCCAGCGCCTTCAGGCAGTCTTCTCGGGAAGGGCTGCTGCAAAGAATCTCCTTTCCGCAGAAGCCGATATAATCTCCTTCCCGGGCCTCGGCCGTGCTGCGGATGGCCTTAGACACAGAGCCGGTGGTAACGGAGGCTGCCGCTTCCTCCAGGCTTTGCAGGAGCTCTTCGATGGGAAGATCCGCTTGGAGGTTGGCCATGGCGTAGTAGCCTTCTCCCAGCGTCTGGGTGGGAACCACTTCTACGCGGGCGTCTTTATAGAGGCCGGCCGCCTGCCGGGCTGTCAGGAGGATGTTGCCGTTGTTGGGGAAGACCAGGATGGTCTGGGCCTGTACGCTTTGGAAGGCCTCGATGAAACTCTCCACAGAGGGGTTCATGGTCTGGCCGCCCCGGATGACGGCATCGGCCCCCATTTCCCGAAAAGTGGCCTCCAGACCTTCTCCGGCTGCAACCGTCACGATGCCAAGGGCTTTCGCGTTTCGCTTGAAGCGCTGGTCCATGTGGTTCTCATGGTGCTGGAGCGTCATGTTCTCCACCTTGACGGTAAGGTATTCGCCCCATTGCCGGCACTTGGAAAGCACCGCGCCGGGGTCTTTGGTGTGGACGTGAACCTTGACGATGGAACCGTCGCGGAAAAAGACCAGGGAATCTCCCTGCGTGGCCAGCCAGGCCGATATCACCCCCTCATCAAAATGTTCCAGGTCCACTTTGGAGCGCTGGAGCCTCAGGAGGAACTCCGTGCAATAGCCAAACTCCAGTTCGCTGTCTTCCGTAAAAGCGTCAAAATCAATTGGGGCAGCCTGCGGAAGCGCCGCAGCTTCCGTTTCAAAGGCCATCTCGCCCTTGAGGGCCGCCCGCATTCCTTCTGCAACGGAGAGGAGCCCGGCACCGCCGCTGTCCACCACACCGGCTTTCTTGAGCACGTTCAAGAGTTCCGGCGTATGCTGCAGGGAAAGGTCCATGCCGGCTATCATCAAATCCATGTATTCCTCTATGGAAGAAGAGCCCTCGGCCGCCCGGACGCCCTCCCGGAGCACCGTGAGGATGGTTCCTTCCACCGGATGGGAAACGGCGCCGTAGGCTTCTTTTACGGCGGCGGCCATGGCCTTGGAGAAGGCCTGGACATCGGCCTGCTCAAGCCCCTTGAAGGCCTTTCCCATGCCGGCGAAGATACGGGAAAGGATAACGCCGGAGTTGCCCCGGGCTCCCAGCAGCATGCCGCCGGAAACCGCGGCGGCCATTTCTCCCAGCGTGTTCCCGGAGGCATGGGTACCGGCCTCGATGGTCATGTACATATTGTCACCCGTATCCCCGTCCGGGATGGGAAACACATTGAGGTCGTTGATTTCCTGGCGGTTCTCTGCCAGGCGGGCGGCACCGCCCCTAACCAGGTTCAGATATAGTTGGGCGTTCAGGTTCATTCGGGGTTTTCAGGAATACGGAATCCGCGGCGGAAGAAGGGAATCTTGCACAGCTTGCGGAAAATCCAAGGCTGCAGGGAATAGGTTATCAGGATGGTGGAAGCCATGCCTATCAGCGTGATAAGGCCGATGGAATGGATGGCCGGATGGCGGGCGAAGATGAGGGAGAAGGTAACCACCGCCAGGATGAGGGCGCTGTAGAAGATGGCCACCTTATGGAATTTGAGCATCTTGTTTTCTCCCTTGCGGGCTTCGGCCAGCAGGCCCTCCATCACAAAGATGCTATAATCTACGCCGATACCGTAAATGAAGGTGGAGATAACGATGTTGATCAGGTTGAATTCCAGGCCGAAGATGGCCATATAACCCTGCATCACATACCAGCTGATGAACATGGGGAAGAAGGCCACCAAGGCTATCCAGATGTTGCGGAAGCTCAGCAGGAGCACCAGGAGCACGAAGATACTGGAAATCCACAGCGTCGTATTGAAATCATCGTGCACAATCTCCACCATGTCGCGGCAATAGTAGAACGGATTCAGCACGAAAACATGGTCCGTGGAAGTGAGCTTCTTGTAAAGAGGCGCCGTGTCTTCCTTGTCATAGGACACGTCCGTGAACACCATGTATCGGCCGCTTTCCTGCTTCTCTACATAATTGGAAAGGAGGCCCGCCGGCACAATGCCGGATTCAATCAGGTTGGCAGGTTCATATTTGCCGCGGATAAAGCCCAGGAAAGGGTCGTAGAAGCCGGAAGGGAGGCCATATTGGCGCTCGGCCTCGGCCAGGCGGAGCCGCAAGTCCCGCACCCGGGAGCGCGTCCAGTAGGCGTTCCAGGCATCGATCCGCTGCTGCTGTTTGGCTGTGGAATGCAGGAGGAGCTTGCCGATGGGAGCGTAGGAATGGACCATGCCCGTTTCCTTCAGGGAATCCAGCACATGGATGAAGCCTTCGTTGTATTCCAGCGCCTTGTCCAGGTTGTCCTGGTCCCAGGCGGCGAAGAACTCATGCATGTAGCCGTCGTTGTTCTTGCGGTTATACAAGTCCTGGCTTTCCCGCACGGTGGCATTGTCATAGTCCAGGTTATTGAGGTCGCTGTCAAACTTCACGCGGGGGCTCATGGCCACTCCGACGAGGATAAGGACCACCATGGTGCCGATGACCCAGGGATTGCGGTCCCAGGGCAGGCTGTTGATTTTTTCCACCAGCGGGAAGCCATGCGTGCGTTTGAAGCGGATTTGCGAAGGGCGCAGGAAATGAGGAAGGAACACCAGCACGAAGAAGGTGTTGCCGATGAGGGCGAAGGTGGCAAAGAGGCCGAAATCCCGCAGGAGGTCGCTTTCCGTGAACAGGAGGCCCAGGAAAGCGCCGATGGTGGTGAGGCAGCCCAGGAAGATGGGCGTGGACTCTTCCCGGAGCGTCTGTTCCGCATCCCCCCTGTAATAATAGTGGATGAGCAGATGCAGGCAGTAACTGATGGCTACGCCCATGACCACGGCGCTGAGACCGAGGGCCATCAGCGACATGACACCCTTGAGCCAGTACATGCAGGCCAGGGCAAAGAGGGAGCCATAGACAACGGGAACCACCTGCTGCCAGATATAGGAGAGATGATGGAAGCTCAGCATCATGATGACCAGGATAATGAGCAGGGACAGGCCGATGGTCCAGACCAGGTCTTTCTTGATGGTATCGGCATTGGAAACGCTCCCGTGGGGGTTGCCGTGCATCAGGATACGGACATCCGGGTTTTCGGCCTCCAGCCGGGCCGCTACCTTGTCCAGCATGTCAATCATGCGGGTGGCTTCACCGGAATTGGTGTAGGCGAAGCCGGGGGTGAGGAAGCCCAGGGCCACGGTCTTGTCCGGGCAGAAAAGATAGCCGTCCTCCATGGCGAAACCGCCCATGTTGCTGTCTGCGAACAAATCCTGGAACAGGGCGTTGCTGAGGCCCAGCGGGTCCATGCTGGCCAGTTGGGAATCGTCTCCGGTTTCATCCTCCATCACCAGCTGGTAATTGGCCTCCATCTGCTCGGCAAAAGCATCCGGCTCCAGGGCGGCATCAATGTACTTATACCAGGCCGTGTCCACGAAGGAGGGAAGATGTGTGAGGCCAAAGTCCATTGCTTCCATGGCGGTGTCTATGCTGAGCCGGGCCAGCGCACCTGTCAGATAATGCGTGGCACTGTCCCTTTCCATCACGGCCTGGCAGAACTGCTCGGCCACCTGACCCAGTTTCTTGGAGGGGACCGGATTCAAAGTGTCCCGTGAGGTAACCTGGACAAAGATTTTGTCTATAAGGCCGATATCGCTGAATGCTAGCTCGTTGGAGGTGGAGGAGCGGGGAAGGAGCTTGACAATGTCCTCTTCCAGCTGAATCTTGGAACCGAACCAGGCGAAGACAGCCGTGGAGGCTATCAAAAGGGTATACAACAGGGCCTTGCGGTCTTTGAAGAAATGATATACGGGCAGAAAGATTCTGTGCATAAGCGTTCGTTTATAAAAACCTACAAATATACACATTTTCAAGGAATAATTCTCTATCTTTGAACCTGTAACTGCACGGCCAGCGTAGGAGACGGTTCTTTCTGCACCCTTATCATGTACCCGCCCCGCAAATAGGCTTTCAAAGTCCATTTGCCCAGGCGAAGTTTGTATCCTGCCATTCCCTGCAGGGAAATTCCTTTTCCGGAATAGGCCGGAACGGAGAAATTCCCCGGCGCATCCCGTTCATAAACATAGATGCGGTCGTCCCAGTTCGCGATAGAAAAGCCGCTGAAACGCAGATAGGCCTGAAGGGAAGTGCCTTTATATCCTCCTTCCAAATAGCAGAGGCAGCCCCAGTCTTTACAATGAACGCCCTCGGCGCGGAGGACGGAAAGCCAGGGACCGCTGGAAAACTGGATGCTTCCTCTGAGCGAGAGACGGGAGGGCTCGTAATTACGGTATCGCTCCGTCACCCGGATTTCTCCCTTCCAGGCCGATGCAAACTGCCAGCTGCCCGTCAGATAAGCCCGCAGCTGATGACGGCGGGGGTCCACTCCGGGGCGGGGCAGCAGGAAAGCGTCCACCGTCAAAGACAGATCCCAGGCAGGAACAGAACTTCCGAAGCCGCTTTGACCGGCCAGCTGCACCCATCGGCCGCTTTTGAGGGAATAGCCACCCGCCAAGGCATATTCTCCGTTCTTCTTTCCGCTGAAGCGGCTGGGGATAATCCGAAGTTGGAGGGCCCATTTTCCGTTTTCTCCGGCCTTGCTCCGCAAGGAAGCCTTTCCGGCAGGGGAACCGTGTCGGAAAGCGGCCTCGGCCCCCAAATCCCAGCCCCGAAGATTCATCCTGCCGGCCATGGAAGCGCTCCAGCCATCGGCCTGCGACCAGCCCGCCGTAACGCTTGCCTGGCCCAATCGGCCCAGATATTCACCATGAAGGCCGAAGACTTTTTTGAGCGTCCCGAAGGCAGAGACCCGCCAGCCGGCCCCCTCGTATTCTGCCGCCAAGCCCCTGTGCACATCGGCCGAGGAATAGGACCACACGGGGGAGAGGCCGGTGGGGCGCTTGAAAAAGGCGTCTACCGTGCTCAGGCTTTCCATGGAGAAGCCGCTCCAGAAGCACAGGCCTTCTGAGTAACGGGCATTGAAGTCTCCTATGATGAGGCGCACCGGCCCGCCGGACCACTCTGCGTGGGCCGTCCAGTCCGGCGCACGCCAGGCTCCTCCCACCCTCCATGTATCCGTGCCTGTTTTGGCCTTGATGCCGAAATTTTTGAGCGTACCCCGCAGAATGGCCTCCGAGCGGACTTTTACCGTATCCGTGGCTCCGGGAAGCCGGCGCGATTCCAGCGAAAGGAAAGGCCGGAGGACACGCACCGTTTCCCGGTCAAAACCGTCTACCAGGGCCAGTTCCTCCCAGGAGAGGATGTCTCCGTAGGAGGCCCTGTATCGGCCAATCGAAGCTATCTGGAAATCTGTCAGCAGGCCGGGACGGAGCCGGGCGGAATTGATTTTCACCTTCCCGGCAGTTTCCAGACGCCAGACCCACTCCTGATCCACCTCTTCCTCGGAAGACGCTCCGGACAGGAAGAGAGCCGCCCGGAGCACATACTCTTCCTGTGCCCGGGAAAAGGCCGGTAAAAATGCCATCAGAAATGCCAGAATCCATTTTCTCATGGCCGCAAGTTAAACAGACAGAAGCGGAATTCACAGAATCGTAAGATAAATTGTGTTGTTTCACATGCTTTTTGTATGTTTTTTACTAATTTTGCAGCAAAATATAATCAAGAATCGATGGAAAACAAAGTCAAGCTTCACGACAAAACCTTCAAACTCTTTATCCCCAACGAGCAAATTGAAAAGGCCATCGATGCTGTGGCAGAGCGGCTCAATCAAGATTATGCCCAGGCCACCGATGAAGACCCTGTCATCCTTCTGTGCACGCTGAACGGTGCCGTTATCTTTGCGGCCGAGCTTCTCAAGCGCGTGCATTTCCCGCTGGAACTGAAAGCCTGCAAGCTTTCTTCCTATGAGGGAACCCAGTCTACCGGGGTGGTAAAAACGGAAGTGCCGCTGCCGGCCCATTTGGAAGGGAAGCGGGTCATTATAGTGGAAGACATCGTAGATACCGGCAATACCATTGTGGCCATGTCGCAGCTCTTGAAGGAGCGGAAGGTGAAGGACGCCCGCGTGTGCACCATGCTGCTGAAGAAAGAGGTGTACAAGAAGGACGTCAAGCTGGATTATGTGGCTATGGAGATTCCCAACCGTTTCATCGTGGGCTTCGGCCTGGATTATGACGAGCTGGGCCGCAATATCAAGGACATTTACGTTTTGGACGAATAATATGAAATTTTTCGTGCTATTTGGTCCTCCCGGTGCCGGTAAGGGCACCCAGGCCGGCGCTATGGTGGAGCGCTTCAACCTTTGCCACCTTTCTACCGGAGAACTCCTCCGCAGCGAAATTGCCGCCGGAACGCCCCTGGGGCTTCAGGCCAAAGCACTCATAGAGGCCGGCAACCTGGTCCCGGACTCCGTGGTGGAAGGCATGATAGAAGACAAATTCCAGTCTGTCAAGGGTGTGAAAGGCTTCCTTTTGGACGGCTTCCCGCGCACCTTGGCCCAGGCGGAGGCCTTGGATGCTATCCTGGCGAAGAGCGGCGATCAGGTGACGGCCTGCGTTTCCATCATGATTCCCGACGCCCTCATCCATGAGCGGATTGCCCATCGGGCCCATATAGAAGGAAGGGCCGACGACGCCCGTCCCGAAGTGGTGGAAAACCGCATCAAGACATATCATGACAAGACGGAACCCCTGATTGCGTTCTACAAGAAGGTCGGCAAATACAGCGAAATTGACGGTGTTGGCACCATCGAACAGGTGCGGGAGAGGATTTTCTCCGCTATGGACAAGTTCTGATTAGCGTTTTCCCACTTTCAGGCGCTGCCCCACGGCAATCCGGTCACTCCTTAGATTGTTCCAGCTCTTGAGCTGGCGCACGGTGGTGTGGTTTCTGCGGGCAATCTTGCCCAGGTTGTCCCCGGATTTGACGCGGTAATAGACCCACTTCGCCCTTCCGCTTTCGGAGGGGCGCGGAGTTGCCACCTTCTTTCCGTTCACGGACTCCCGCCCGTCTTCGATGCTGGAGGCAAAGAGGACATCGGCCTTATAGCGGTAAATGCTGTCCTGCATATCAATAAAGGCCGATGTATAGTTGAAGGGAAGGCGGATTACTTCGTCGGAATGGGCCCCGGGAACGATGTCCTTGTAGTACATGGGATTGAGGTCCCGCACGTCGTCCAAGGGAATACCCAGCACCTCGCTGATTTGGCGGAAATGCAGGTTCTTGTGCACGTGGAAGGTGTCTACATAGGAGGGGATGGCCGTGGGAGCAGGGGTGAGGCCGTATTCATTGGCATAGCGGAAGGCATACATGGCCCCCACCATGGCCGGCACGTAGCCGCGTGTTTCGCGGGGAAGGTACTCGTAAATGCTCCAGAAATCTCTCCGGCCGCCGGCCCGCCTGATGGCCTTGTTCACGTTGCCGGAACCGCAGTTGTAGGACGAGATAGCCAGGGACCAGTCTCCGAAGATACGGTAGGCATCCTTGAAATAGCGGGCGGCCGCATCCATGGACGCTATGGGGTCCATGCGCTCATCGGCATAGGAATCTATCCGGAGGCCG
>Ga0247608_10003484_pt1 | contig 18318 bp, 16 predicted proteins | sample 176DNAGHGlowgp2_FD_193490 | JGI IMG/M metagenome (GOLD analysis project Ga0247608, IMG submission 193490) | Sheep rumen microbial communities from Palmerston North, Manawatu-Wanganui, New Zealand - 1766 DNA GHGlow gp2 | ecosystem: Host-associated > Mammals > Digestive system > Stomach > Rumen ... | reverse complement strand
CAACCGTTCGCGGAACGTCATGTCTGCCATGTTTTTCATCGCCTCCCATTCTACGGTGTCCTCGCATTTGACCAATGCGGTTTCTCCGTTTCCCCGTTCGGTGTCCTTAAGTATGACAAACCGCGCGTCCACTTTCCATTTGACTTTATCTCCCGTTCCATCTATCATAGCGCCCGTTCCGACCACTTTCCGACATGGAGCATCCGACAATGCCATCCCGAACCGTGCGCGGCCTTCTCGCGGCCGCGGCCCTGCTCTGCGGGGCCGCGCCGGCGCACGCCGCCATCTTCGAACCTCTCTTCATGGTGACCAAGGTCGTCGGCGAAGTCCGGATCGAGAAGCCGAACGGAACGACGGACGTCGTGCGCAAGGACCACGCCTATCCGTTCGGGTCGCGCCTGATCGTGCCGACCCAGATCACGGAGGCGGAGGCCAAGGCCGCCGCCGCCGAGGGCGCGCAGCCCGAGGATCCGCAGATCTACGTCCGGCTCGCCCGGGACTTCACGTTCCGCATCGGCGCGGGGTCCGACGTCCGGATTCTCGACGAGACGACCGGCGACGGCGACGAAGTCCAGGAGCTCAAGGTCTTCGACCTCGCGGAGGGCACCATCGACACGCGCATCTCCGCCGCGGTGAAGAAGAACGGCGGCACGCTCGACGAGAAGGCGGAGAAGAACCTCAACGCGGTGATCGTCCGCACCCCGGTCGCGGAGAGCACGCGACTCGCCGAGCGCAACAAGATCCAGGTGGCGAAGGATCCGGAGCGTCCCGGCTACTACAACTGCTTCTTCGAGTCGTCCGGCGGCTGGATGGAGATCCACGGGCCGCAGTTCGATCTCGACCGCCTCAAGAAGGCGACCCGCGTCCAGATCGACGGCAACCAGGAGTTCACCAGCATCACGCCCGAGTCCGGCGAGTTCACCGGCACGTTCGAGAAGGGCGCGGACAACAACGAGAAGGTCTTCTTCCGCACGCGCTGCGTCGCCAAGATCTGGCGCAGCCACGCCGAGGTCGGCGGCCGGCTCGTCGTCGCCGTCATGGTCTCGTATCCCGACGGGCAGAAGAAGAACTACGCCTACCTCGAGGGGCAGACGGGCGTCGACGCCGACGCCGGCGCGAAGACGGACATCGGCCAGACCGAGGCCGGCGGCGAGGAAGCCGGCGGCGAGTGGGGCGAGACCGGCGGCGGCGAGTGGGGCGAGACCGAGACCGACGGCGGCGAGGAGGGCGGCGGCGAGTGGAGCGACGCCGGAAACGACACCGATTTCGGGGACTGGAGCTTCTAGCGTCCGGGAAACCATCGTAAACACAAACAGAAACGCGAGGCGGCGCAACCCGCCGAAAACAACAAGGAAAACGGAAATGAAAAACAGGTTCCAACATGCAATCGCGGCCACTGCGCTCCTCGCGCTCGGCTTTGCCGTCGCCGTCCCCGCCCGCGCGGGCGTCGACGCCGACAAGATCACCTCCTACATCGAGACCGCCCGCGGCGTCTTCGGCGGCGACAAGACCGCCGCCGCCGCCGTCTCCGAGGCCCTCGCGGGCTCGGCGGACAAGGCGACCGCCGGCGAAATCGCGGCGGCCCTCTCCGCCGTCGAGGTCGCCAAGAACGACCCCGCCATCGTCGACGCGCTCGCCGCCATCGTCTCCGCGGTGGGCGACGGTGCCTCCGAGTTCGCCGACCGTGCGGCCGCGACCGTCGCGGCCGTGACGGGCAAGGATGTCGCGTCGGCCCTTTCCGATGCGGCTCTCGCCGATGCGGCCAAGGATCCCGACTCCGTCCTCGCCGCGACCGAGAAGGCCGATCTCAAGGACCTCTACGAGAAGGTTCTCGCCGCTCTCAAGGGTTCCGGCTACGCCATGAAGGGCGATAGCGACAAGGCCTCGGTCACCGGCAAGGGCAAGGGCAAGAAGGGCAAGGACAAGGGTGGAAAGGGCGATGCCGCCGCCGCCGGCGACGCCGCTGGCGCTGACGCCGCCGCCAAGGATGCTGCCGACGCCAAGGATGGCGGCGCCGATGCCAAGGACGGCGGCGCCGATGGCGATACCGAAGCCGTTGTCTACGACGACGACGAGAACCTCGGCGATCCCGTGGATCAGACGAAGGACGATCCCTATGAGTTCCACGTGCCGCCCACCACGCTCTCCGGATACCTGCCTCCGGTTCTGACGCCGGTCGTTCCCGCGGTGGAGCCCTCCTCGAAGCCGAAGCCCTCGAAGCCCTCGAAGCCCTCGAAGCCGAAGCCCACGGAGCCGTCTCCGACCCCGGTCGGCCTCGTCTAGGCCCAAGACCGTCGTCTTTCCATCGGAGGCGTCCCTGGACCGCACCGCAGGGGCGCCTCCTTCTTTCGGCAGACGCCGATTCCCCCATCCCCGCCGGCGCGGACAAGCACAGCAAGGACTTCCGCCATGTTCATCATCAAGTTCAACAACATGGTCAAGAACAAGTGGATCTGGGCCGCCTTCGCGATCATCGTCGCGGTGGCGTTCGGGGCCTCCGACATGCTCAGCGCCAACGCCCGCGGCGACGGTCGCGGCAGCGCCTACGGCTCGCTCGGCGGCAAGGCGCTCGACCGGAACCTCTACGAGACCGCGGCCCACTTCGTCCGCTACCGCAACCTGATGACCGGGTCGCGGGAATCCGCCTCCCGCCGCGAGATCTGGAAGCTCTGCGCCGCGCTTCTCCGCGCCCGCGAGGCCGGGTTCTCCGTCTCCGACGCCGAGCTCGCGCGCATCATCCGGGGCATGGGCTTCCTCCAGGGGCCCGACGGCCGCTTCAGCTCCGAGCTCTACGAGAGGGTCCTGCGCCAGATCGACTTCTCCCCGACGATGTTCCAGGAGGCGGTCCGCACCGATGTTGCGCTCAACCAGCTGCGCTTCTGCGTCTCCCGCGGCCCCTGGGCCCCGCCCAGCGTCGTCGAGGACCGCACGCTCGGCCGCTCCGACAGGTTCACGCTGCAGGCCGCCACGCTCACCAACGTCTTCGAGGCCGCGACGACCGAGGTCTCGGACGACGAGGTCCGCGCCTTCTACGACGCGCATTCCGACCTCTACCGCCTCCCCGAGCGCCGCCGCGTCCGCTACGTCGTGTTCCCCTCCGTCGCCTATCGCGAGAAGGCCGTCGTGACCGACGAGGAGATCCGGGAATACTACGAGGAGAACGAGTCCGACTACACGACGAAGGGAACCAACGGCGTCGAGGTCCTCCGTCCGCTCGACGAGGTCCGCGACGAGATCGCCGGCGTTCTCGCCCCCGAGCGCCAGCGCGAGCTCGCCGCCACCGACGCCGGCGACTTCGCCGACCTCTTCTTCCGGCCGGGCTACGACGGCGCCGCCCCCGCCTCCGACTTCGCCGCCGCCGCCGCGAAGCTCGGCTATGCCGTCGCCACCACCGGGCTCTTCTCCGCCGAGGAGCCGCCCGTCGCCCCGGACCTGGCCGAGGACTTCGCCGCCAACGTCTTCGCCCTCGAGATCGGGGACGAGGTCTCCGAGCGCGTCTCCGGCGTGATCGGCGGCGACGGTTCCTCCGAATACTTCGTCGCCGAGCTGCTCGAGACGAGCGAGTCCCACGTCCCGGACTTCGACGAGATTCGCGACCGCGTCCTTTCCGACGCCCGCGAGGACAAGGCCTCCCGCGCGTTCCAGGACGAGGTCTCGCGCGTCCAGGAGGCCCTTCTGCGCGGCACGGAGGAGGGCGGCGACTTCGCGGCGATCGCCGCGACGAACGGCCTCGCCGTCGGCACCAACTTCGTCTTCGCCGCGCGCGACGCCTTCGGGGGCGCGGCCCCCGTCGCCTCCCCGCACCAGGTCGCCCAGTCGATGATGCAGCTCGGCGCGGGCGATCTCTCGCCGTCCCCGGTCGCCGTCCCCGGCGGCGTTCTCTTCTTCCAGGTCGTCGCGCGGGAGCCCGGCGACGCCTCGCTCGCCGGCACCTACCGCGGACAGATCGAATACGCCTGCGAGAGCCAGACCGCCGACGCGCTCTGGGAGGACTGGCTCGAGCGCAACCTCGACGCGATGGACCCGAAGCCGTCGAGCCCGTTCGAGGAGGCCGCCCCCGCGGAGGACTCCGAAGAGGACGACGCGGAGGGCTAGCCGCATGGCGGAGGAGCGGCGCATCCTCGTCGTCAAGCTCAGCTCGCTCGGCGACGCGCTTCACGCGCTCCCCGCCGTCGCCGAGCTCCGCGACCGCCTCCCCGCCCGCGTCGACTGGGCCGTCCAGCCCGCCTTCGCCCCCCTCGTCCGGTCCTTTTCCTGCGTCGACCGCGTCTTCGAGATTCCGCGCCCCTCGCGCCCGCGCGAGTGGGCGCGGTCCCTTCTCGCGCTCCGCCGCGCCGGCCCGTGGGACCTCGTCGTCGACTTCCAGGGGCTGCTCAAGAGCGCCCTCGTCGCGCGCGCCGCGCGGGCCCCGCGCCGCATCGGCCCCTCCTTCGCGCGCGAGGGCTCGCGCCTGTTCTACACGGAGCTCGCCGGCCCGCGCGACAAATCCCGCCACGCGATCGACGAATGCTTCGACGTCCTGCGACTCCTCGGCATCCCCGTCCCCGCCGAGCCGCGCTTCCCGCTCGACGTCCCCGCGCCCGATCCCTCCGCGCTCGACCCGCCGGAGCTCGCGGGGCTCTCCGGTCCGCGCATCGCCGTCGCCCCCTTTTCGCGCTGGCCGAGCAAGAACTGGCCCGCCGAGCGCTTCTCCGAGGCGATCCGCCTCCTCGTGCGCGATCACGGCGCGCGCGTCCACGTTCTCGGCGGCCCCGGCGACCGCGCCGGCGCGCAGGCGATCGTGGACGCCGCCGGCGTCCCCGCCGCCAACCACTGCGGCGCGTTCTCCCTCGTCGAGTCCGCCGGCCTTCTCGCGCGCTGCTCGGCGCTTCTCACGAACGATTCCGGCCCGATGCACCTCGCGGCCGCGCTCGGCGTGCGCTGCGTCGCCGTCTTCGGACCGACCTCGGCGGACCGGACGGGCCCCTACGGACCCCGCCACGCCGTCCTCCGCGCCGCACCCGAGTGCCCCCGCGCGCCGTGCCGCCGCCGCGTCTGTCCGCTCGGCACCGGCGCATGCCTTTCCTCCATCCCCGCCGCCCGCGCCGTCGCCGCGCTCTTCGACGCGCAAGTTTTCCATTGACGAATCGGGCGGCTTGTGCCACACTAGGGGCCGTTCGGAGCGCTTCCGCCCCGGCGGGGCGTTCCGTTCCCGAAAACAACCAAACCGAAACAAAACAACATGAAAAAGTCCACCAAACTCTCGGCGTTCACGCTCATCGAGCTGCTGATCGTCATCGCCGTCATCGGCATCCTGGCCGGCATGCTCTTCCCGGCCATCAAGGCGGTCATGAACTCCGCCCAGGGCACCCGCGTCGCCAACAACGGCAAGCAGATCGTCACCGCGATCACCTCCGCGAACATCGACCGCGAGGCGAACTCCAAGGGCGACATCTGGCCGACGGTCGACAAGGGCTGGTCCGACTCCAACGCCTACTTCGCCCGCCTGATGGGCAACGAAGGCAAGGCCGAGCTCACCGGCATCTCCACCTCCATGTTCGCCGGCGGCGGCGTCGAGGCGGCCTCGGACGCGAAGGACCTCACGCAGAAGGGCAACATCTGGTCCATGCTCGCCGGCATCGCCGTCTGCGACGACAACATGCCGTTCATCTGGACCCGCAACATGGACAAGCTCACGGATAGCGACTTCAACACGTCGCAGGACACCGAGACGGACTGGGCGGACAAGCTCAACGACGCCGAGACCCCGTTCGGCTCCCAGCAGGTCGTTCTCGCCCGCAAGGGCGCCTCGTTCCAGGTCATCAAGACCAAGGACCTGACCTCCACGACCTTCCTCGCCAGCTCGACCAACGGCTCCGTCAAGGTCGTTGCCGCCATCGCCGGCTCCGCCGAGACCGGCGGCGAGTTCTAATCCCGCTCCAAGATTGGATGGGAACGGGCCGCGGTTTCCGCGGCCCGTTCTTTTTTTTCACCCGCATGCCCGCCGGGACGGCGGGCGCTACCGGACGAACGCCTCGAAGAGATCGACGACGCGCGCGGAGGAATACTCCGGCGACCAGAGATGGAGGCGGGGCAGGTCCGCCCACTGCCGGTCGGAGCGGAAGCGCCAGCCGCCGGCGTCGCGCGTGTGCGGGCCGGCCTCGTTCCGCGGGCCGTTGTGGTGGTCGATGCCTCTCCAGAACTGGATGCGGCCGAACTGCGAATGCGTGTTGCCCGTGGCGGGGTCCTGGTCGTTGAAGACGAGCGCGATCCACCGGATGTCGTCCTCCGCGACGCGGACGGTGATCCACTGGTAGCAGCGGTAGTCGTTCGTGCGCGAGTTGCCGTGCGAGGTGCGGACCTTCCACTCGGGGTGGCGCCGGCGCAGCTCGGCGACGATCGCCGCCATCGCCTTCGCCTCGACGGCGCGGACGCTCTCGAGAGCCTCGTCCGCCTTGCGGCGGTCGGCGAGGGGAGGGTCGGCGGCGGCGGCGGACGCCGCCGCCGAATGCCGAATGCTGAATGCTGAATGCTGAATGGGGGCCGTCCCCGTTGCGGTCAGGGAGTCAAGCGCTGGACCTTCGCCGCAACGCTCGAGGAAGGCGACGAAGCGGTCGACGACGGCGGCGGACGAGTAGTCCTCGTCCCAGACATGCGTCGGGGGGAGGGTCGGGTCCTCGTTGTCGGCGCGGAAGCGCCAGACGCCGCCCTCGTCGCGCGTGTGCGGGCCGTTCGGCCCGGCGCAGCGCCAGAACTGGATGCGGCCGAACTGCGTGTGGGGGTTGCCGGTGCGCTCGTCGAGGTTTCCGTGGTGCGTCGCGAGCATGTATTCGCGACCCTCGAGCTTCACGGAGATCCACTGGTAGTTGCGGTAGTCGTTCTTCCTCGAGCGGCCGGCGGAGCGGCGCGCGACGATGCCCGGGTATCGTGCGCGCAGCTCGGCGAGAATGGCGTCGAGGCAGCGCGAGCAGACGTCGCGGACGACGTCGAGCGACGCGTCGACGCTCTCGAGCTCGGCGCGCGTCGGCTCCGGGGCGGCGTCGGGTTGCGCCGCGGGCGCGGCGCCGGCGAGGACGAGCGCGGCGAGGGCGGATGCGGCGGGGAGGAGGCGGTTCATGGCGGAGGGATCCTATTCGGCGAGGAAGGCCGCCACGTCGGCGAGGAGCGCGGACTCGTCCTCGTAGCGCGCGAGCTCGGCGGGGAGGTTGCGGCGGAAGATCGCGCCGTAGCCCTTGGTGTAGAGGCGCGGGTCGGCGAGAATCGCCACGCCGCGGTCGGCCCGGTGGCGGATGAGCCGCCCGAAGCCCTGCCGGAGCCGGATGACGGCGTTGGGGACGGCGTAGTCGCGGAAGGCGCTGCCGCCGGTCCGTTCGACGCGCTCGCTCCGCGCGTCGACGAGCGGCTCGCCCGGCGGGTCGAAGGGCAGCTTCGCGATGACGAGGCAGCGCAGCGCGTCGCCGATGAGGTCCACGCCCTCCCAGAAGGAGTTCGTCCCGAAGAGCACCGCCGGGCCGGCGGACTCGTCGCGGAAGCTCGCCGTGAGCGCCTCGCGCGAAGGGCCGCCGCCCTGCACCAGGAGCCGGATTCCGGCCCGCTCCAGGTCCGGCGCCGCGCGTCGCGCCGCGGCGAGCATCGTCGCGTAGCTCGTGAAGAGCGCCAGGGTGCGCCCGCGCGCGATCTCGGCGAGGCGCGCGAGCAGGCCGCCGAAGGCGTCGGCGAACGCCTCGTCCGCCGCGCCGCCGCCCGGCCCCGCCGCCTGCGGCGGCAGGAACGCCGGCACCGCGGCGAGGCACTGCCGCGCGTAGTCGAAGGGCGAGCCGAGCCGGCATTCGGCGATGCGGTCCGGGTCGACGAGGTCGAGCCCGAGCCGGTGCGCGAGGAACGCGGAGGAGCCGCTCACGCTCATCGTCGCGCTGCACAGCACCACCGTGTCGAGCTTCTCGAAGAGTCCCTCCGCGAGCCACTTCGCCACCTCGACCGGCGCGGCGCGCAGGCCCGCCTCCGCGGCGGGGCGCCCCCCGCGCCCGGGCGCCATCTCGACCCAGTAGGCCCAGTCGGGGTCGTCCGCGCGCGAGAGGAAGTCGACCGTGTCGAGCAGCCCCTGCACCGCCGCGTCCGCGGCCTCCAGCTTGCGCGCGGCCTCCGCCGCCTGCGCCGCGACGCGCATCTCCGCGAGCGGGTCGTCCGCGCTTGCGCTCGCACGTTGCGCAAGCGCAAGCGGGACGGTCACACGGTCACACGGTCTGTCGGTCACACGGTCTGACGGTGCGACGGTGTGACCGTGTGACCGTGCGACCGTCTGACCGTCTGACGGTGTGACGGTGTGACCGTGTGACCGTGCGACCATCCGATCCACCGGCACGGCCGGCGGATCGGCCCCCGGCTCCGGATGAAACACCTTCGAGAGCAGGGAGAGCGTCCGGGAGAGCGCGTAGAGGTCGTCCTGGAGGCGCTGGAGCGCGGGAACCGTCCCCGCCCACGCGCCGCCCTCGAGCGTCGAGGGGCGGAGGCGCAGCTGCGATTCGCCGCGCGGCGGGAGCGCGCCGAGCGCGCGGAACCACGCCTGCCCCGACCGCGCCGCGGCCTCCGCGAGGTTCCGCGCCTCCGCGACGATGCGCAGCATCGCGTCGCGCGCCTCGTCCGTCGCCATCGGCCCCGCGGTCCCCTCCGCGAGCATCCGCTCGAGGTCCGCGAGGAGGCCCGAGCCGGCCGCCGGCGCGCGCCGCCGGCGCGCCGCGGCGGAGCGGCGCGCGTCGTGGATGCGGCGCAGCGCCTGCCGCAGCGAGCGCGGCGTGACCTCGCGGGCGAAGTGCTCCGTCGCCGCCTCCTCGAGGTTGTGCGCCTCGTCGAAGACGACCTGCGCCGCCTTCGGGAGCGCGAGCGGCGCGGACTCCGGCTCGGAGAAGAAGACCGCGTGGTTCGTGACGACGATGTCCGCGGCGAGCGACGCCGCGCGCGCCCGCTGCAGGAAGCAGCGCCCGTAGTGCGGGCACTTGCGGCCGCGGCAGTCGTCGGCGTCCGAGGCGATGCGCGCGGCGACGGGCGCCTCGCCCGGCTCGGCCTCGGCCGGCGCGGGCCCGGGGTCGAACTCCGCGAGGTCGCCGGAAAGCGTCCGCAGCGCCCACGCCACGGCGCGCGCGAGCGCCGGCATCGCGGCCGGGGAGAGCTCCGACTCGCGGCGGGCGACGAGCCGCTCCAGCCGCGAGAGGCAGAGGTAGTTGCCGCGCCCCTTCACGAGCGCGAAGCGGACGGGCGAGCGCAGCAGCTTCGCGACGAGCGGCAGGTCCTTGCGGAAGATCTGGTCCTGGAGGTTCTTCGTGTTCGTGCTCACGACGACCGGGAGGTCGTTCGCGAGCGACCAGAGCGCCGCCGGGACGAGGTAGGCCATCGTCTTGCCGACGCCCGTGCCGGCCTCCACGACGAGATGGCGCGCGGCGGAGAACGCGGCGGCGACCTCGCCCGCCATCCTCACCTGCTCCGGGCGGCTCTCGTAGCCGGGCATCGCGCTCTCGAAGAGCCCGCCCGCCTCGAACCAGCGCCGGACCGTGGCGGGGTCGAGCTGCGCGTAGGCCGCGGGGTTCGGCGGATCGCGCCTGCGCGTCTCGCGCGGGAACGGCGGGATCGACGCGAAGAGCGCGCCCGGGCCGTCCTCCGGCGCGGCCGAGAGGACGAACCCCGCGCGCGAGGCGAGCCGGGCGCCGAGCGCGCGGTCGCGCTCCTCCTCCGCGCCGCAGAGGATCTCCGCGCAGACGCGCAGCGCCTCCTCCGGAAGCCCGTCGAAGAGCGTCCCGTCCGCCCCCGCGCCGCCCGGCGCGGAGACGGTCGCGGGAAGTCTTTCGCGAGACGCATCCATCGCCGCCGAGTCTACCACACCGCCGCGTCCGGCTCAATTCTCGAGCCAGCGCAGGATGCGGCGCGTACCGCGCTCGTAGACGCACTCGACGGCGGCGGAGCGCCCGGCGCGGCGCGCGACGGCGCGCACGCGGAAGAGGCCGCTGTCGACGCGCAGCGCGTTCTGCACGCCCTGCAGCGCCGCGATCTCCTCCGGCGAGGGGATGTCGCCCTCGCCGCGCAGGAGCTTCAGGGCCTCGGTCTGCGCCGTGGAGCGGAAGACGTCGCCCCGCTCGCGCGACATCTCGAGCCGCAGCCACACGCCCTCCGCGCCGCCGCGCGTCGCCCCGCCCGCGAGCATCGCCGCGACGAGCGCGTCGTGCCCAGCGGTGTTCACGTTGATCTTCGCGCCCGCGTGCGCGGAGAGCAGCGGCATCGCCGCGGCGAGCGGCGCCTCGAACCCGGCGTCGTCCGCGTCCCCCGCGGGCGTCGCGTCGAAAAGCCGCTCCTCCGCGGAGAGCGAAACCCCCTCAGGCTCGCTTCGCTCGCCAGCTTCCCCAGCGGGGGAGCCGGAAACCCCCTCAGGCTCGCTCCGCTCGCCAGCTCCCCCAGCGGGGGAGCCGGATTCCGAGCGCTCGCGCATCCACGCGAAGAGGGCGGCGGACTCGCCCGCGGCCGCGGCCTCGTCGAGACCGGCGCGGAGCTGGAGGAGCGCCGCAAGCGCGCGTTCGCCGCAGTCCGGGACGCCGAGGCGCGCGCGCTCGTCCTCGACGAGGACGAAGACGCCGTCCGTCCCCTTCTCAAGCCGCGCCGCCGCCTCGCGCGAGCGCTCGGCCCACGGTTCGACGAGCGCGTCGACCGCGTTCGTGTCGGCCTCGAGGCACCAGAGCTCTCGCGCAAGGGCGCTCTCCGCCGCGTCGCGCAGCGCGGCGCGGTCGGCGCGCCTGTCCACGCGGAGGGCGCGGGCTCGGGCGAGCGCGCCCGCGCCGAGCGCGAGCGGCACGAGGATCGCCACCGCGACGAGAACGAGCACGAGCGCCGCCCCGCGCCGGTTCATGGCTCGTCCTCCTGCTTGGCGGGGTCGAAGCAGATGACCGGCAGCTCCCACGTTCCGGCGGCGGAGGCGACGCGCACGGCGGCGGGCAGCTCGGGGCGGCGCCAGTCGTCGCGCCATGCGAGCGAGGCGGGGGCGTTGGTCGCGGGCGGCGGGACGTAGCGCGCGTAGGAGAAGCGCGGGGCGAAGGGATGGACCGTCTCGGCGGCGGACGCGCCGGTGCGTTCGGCGACGCGTCGCGCGGCGCCCGAGGCGGGCTCCCAGCGGACCGTCTCCGCGCGGGCGCCGGCGGGGCCGGCGCCGGGCGGCGCGGCGAGGCGGACGAGGCGCAGCGAAAGCGAGTCGCCCTCGAACGAGCGCGGCTCCGGGACGGCGCACGCGAGGTCGGCGCGGAGCGCCTCGAAGAAGTCGAGCCGCTCGATCGCCGCCTCGGCGCGGCCGCCGGAGGCGACGCGCCCGAACGCGCCGAACGCGGCGGCGAGGACGCCCGCCACGGCCAGGGCGATCGCGACGGCGACCGCGGACGAGACGACAACCTCGACGAGCGTGAACGCGCTAGTCCTCGTCGACCTGCTCATCGCGCTGGTAGATCGGGAGCTGGCGGTAGGGCGGGGTGAACGCGAGGACGACCATCGCCGTGGCGTAGGGGCGGCTGTTCTCCTCGGCGCTCCAGGAGCCGTTGGAGCTCTGCGCGGGGATCCAGGTGCTGTACATCCAGCGCTGGAAGTCGTCCCAGCCCGTGCCGCCGATCTGGAAGAGGCCCTGCGAGGCGTAGTAGAGGCCGTAGGCGCGGTTGTTGTTGTTGTTGGGCCGCAGCTCCGTGTAGCGGCGGCGGTCGGTGAGGAAGCGCGCGGCGCGGAGGGCCATCGGGTCGTTGTGGCGGCCGCAGAGCTCCAGGTAGAGGATGCCCGCGCCCGTGAGCGTGTCGCCCGAGCCGCTGTTGCCGCCCTGGTAGGTGAACGAGCCGTCGGCCGAGTAGCACATGCGCTTCACGTAGTCGAGCGCGCGCGACATCGTGTCGTTCGGGATGCGGGCTCCGTTGAGGCGCGCCGACCGCAGCGCCATGATCACCCAGCCGGAGCACGACATGTCGCTGTCGCTCGACTTCGGCGTGTAGCGCCAGCCGCCCTGGTTCCATTCGCTCTTGCGGATGTTCTGGGCGTCGATGATGAGCTTCACCGCCTTCTCGATGACCGGGTCCATGCGCGCCTGGCGCTCGGGGGAGACCATGCCGGAGACCTCGGTGAGGAAGAGCGTGCAGATCGCGTGGACGTACATGCCCGAGCCGGGCTTGGTGACGCCGAAGTAGCCGTTCGTCGGATCGACGATCGAGAGGATGTAGTCGATGCAGCGGTCGATGTTCTCGCCGTACTTGTCGCTGTCCGGCGTGTAGCCCTTGGCGAGGAACGCCATCCCGGCGAGCGCCGAGATGGAGCCCGTCGTGCCGTGGTTGTCGGGGAACGAGCCGTCCGGCTTCTGGACGCTGGCCAGGTATTCGAGCCCGCGCTCGATCGCCTCGTCCACCTCGTCCGGGACCGTGACGCCCTGCGCCGCGGCACGCGGGGGCGCGAGCAGGGCGGCGATGGCGAGGACGGACGCGAGAAGGTGGCGGATGTGCATGGCCCGGAGCATACCACACCGCCCGCGCGCGTTGCAACCCGGCCCGCGGAGACTCCGCGCGTCAGACGCCCTCCGGCGCAGGGCCGACGCCGGTGACAAGGGCGCGGCGGATGGCGCGGGTGAGGGCGGCGTAGGCGAGGCATCGGGCGCGCCGCTCCCTGCGGACGATTTCCTCGGGCGGGAGCGTCCTGGCCTGGTGCGGGGACATTGGCCAGTTCTGCGCATCGAGGTCGAGCGCGACGCCCTGGTACTCGAGGCCCTTGGCGCGGTGCATCGTCATCACGCGGACGCAATCCGGGGCGTCGGGCGTTTCGCCGGCGTCGACGACGACGGCCGGCAGACCGGTCTTCTCCAGCGCCGCGCAGAGAAGGCCCACGCGCTTCTTCGACGGGCTCAGGACGGCGTATTCGCCGGGCCGCCGGGCGGGGCTTCCGGGCTGGCGCGAGTCCTCGTCGATCCAACGGCGGATCGTCTCCGCGATCTTCGCCGCTTCGTCCGCGTCGTCCTCGCAGCGGAACTCCTCGACCGGCGGTCCGCGGCGCACGGCCGGCGACGGGTCGCGCACGACGAAGTCGCCGTCGAGGTCGTCGAACGGGACGCCCTCGAGGAACCGTTCGGCCCGGAGGCGGATCTCCTCGGTCGAGCGGTAGTTGCGGACGAGCCGCCGCACGTCGCAGACGGAGATGCCGGCGGAGCGGATGCTCCCGCCGTGGTCGAAGATGCGCTGGCGGGCGTCGCCGACGAACGTCAGGCCGTCCGGCTTGGGGCGCCCGGGGGTGTCGCCGACGACGGCGGCGAGAAAGCGCAGATGCGGCGGAGAGAGGTCCTGTGTTTCGTCCACCACCGCCGCGGCGTAGCGAGTGGCGGGGTCTGCCGCGCCCCCGCCGAGCATCCGGACGGCGAGGTTCGCCGCGCCGCCGTAGGTCCGGAACCCCTCCGCTTCGGCGAGGGCCTCGAAGCGGCGGAATACGGGCCAGAGCTTCTTCTTCTCGGCGTCGTCGGGCTTCGTCCCGGGGCCTGGCAGGACGCGCCCGACGTAGTCCGACTCGCGCCGGATTCCGGCTCCGTCGATTGCCATCTCGTATTCCTGCCGCAGCCATCCGGGGCGCCGTGCGCCGGCGTAGCCGGCTTCGGCTGCGGCGCGCTTCATCAGCGCATCGCAGCGGGCGTTGTAGTCCCTGGCCGGGCCGGGACCGGAATCCGCCGCGACGCCGTTGGCGCGCAGGAACGCGGCGACGGCGTCGTTCACCGCGAGCACGTCGATGCGGGCGCGGACGGCGGGGTCGTCGCAGACGTCGTCGAGCCGGCGCGAGAGGTCCTCGGCGAGCGTCGTGGAGAAGGTCGTGAGCAGGATGCGGTCTCCGGGGGCGTCGAACACGGCCCGCGCGAGGAAGTGGGCGCGGTGGAGCGCGACCGCGGTCTTGCCCGTCCCGGCCGCGCCGAGGACGACCGCCGCGCCGGGCGAGCGCGCCACGACGGCGTCGCGCTGGTCGGGCGAGAGCCAGGCGCGGAAACGCGCGAGAGACGCGGCGCGCCAGTAGTCGAGCGCTTCGGGCCGGCCGCCGTCGACATCCTCGGCCGGCGCAACGAGCCCGGCGCGGCGCCGGTCGCGCAGGAGCCGCTCGAGCGTATCCTTGCGGGGGGAGTCGAAGAGTGTCATCAGCTCGTTTCCGGGGAGGGCGTCGCCGCGCGTTTCAAGCAGGTCGAGCAGGGCGTCGGCGTTCTCCAGGTTGCGGACGGCTCCGACGTCTTCCCAGAGCACGCCCAGATCGAGCATCTGCTTGTCGGAGACCAGGTCCAACCGCGAGAACGGATTGTCCTCCGGCAATAAATCGGGATCGGCGTCGGTGGATTCGTCCTCCGTCTCCGCCTCGGCGCGGATTTCCTCCTCGCGGGCGGGATCGGGATCCCAGGACGCGAGGGAAGCTTCCGGGACGAGGGACGCCAGGTCGATTTCCTCGGCCGCTTCGTAGTCGTGCAGGTTCGCGGCGAAGAACAGGGCGCCGCCGTCGCGCTCGACATAGAGCAGTCGAATCGTGCGGGAACCGCGGATCGAGCGGTATTCGGCGCCGGCCCGGTTGTGGAGCTTCTCGCAGTTGAGGCCCTTCGAACGGATGCCGAGACGCCAGCGGACGTATGCTTTTCGGGCGCGCGTGCGCGACTCCTCCGTGAGGGCGTCCACGTCCCGGAAAAACGACCTCGTCCCTCGGACGGGGATTTCCAGGTTCCTCTGCGGCGTCAGTTCCATGCCCGCCAGTCTACCAGACCCCATCCCTCACCGCAAGCCGACAGACATTGTTGGGCGCATCCGATTCCGGCGCTTGTCGTAGTCCATGTGCCCCTTGTGCTTCTGGAAGTAGTTCACTTCCCTCTCCGCGACCTTCCGGGCTTCGGCCGGCAGATCCTTTCCCGCAAGCATCTGGCGGAGCGTTTCCGCCAGCTGCGCGCCGCCCTCCCTCTTCACGCGCCCGCGCTCCGCCGCCGCCGCGCGCCGGAGCCGCAACGGCGGTGACAGTCACGGCGGTTGCAATTCGAGGCGAAGCGCGTCGCCCCGGCGGGATTTCCGCGTAAGACGCCCCCGCGGCGCGCGAGTATGTTTTTAGAATCGCGCGCCGCCGCCGTTTCGGGAAACGTAGGAACGCTCTCCGCGGTGCGGCCGGCGGCGCGCTTTTTTTCCTTTTCACCGTGCCCCGCTTCTGCTACAATCCGCCCCGTCCGCGCGACCGCCGGCCCCCCGGCGTCCACGCGGGCGGACAAACGAACCTTTCGCAAACGCGAAGACGTCGATTCGGGAAACGTAGGAACTTTCTTGACGGTGCGGCTCTTCGGGTTTGCGCGCGAAATCGCGCGCGACCCGCTCTCCGTCCACCCCAGGCTTCCTACGGCCTCCCGAAAGACGGAGACCCCGGGCCGCGCGCCTTCGTTTGACCGAACCAAACACAACCGAAACGAGAACACGAACCATGACTCCGGAACAAACAGCCGAACTCCGCGCCGCATTCGCCAAGCACATCCAAAGACTGCCCGGAATGCCTGACGATTTTCCAACCTGGCACGACCGAAACATCGACCTTCTGCGGCGAGTCGCCGCGGCGGCCGGAAAACCGAACTCCTTGACGAGGAATCTGGTGGAGGAAATCGTCTTTACGGACAACAACGGCATCTGCCGTCTCAACCACGGATGCATTTCGTACCAGATCAACGGTTACAACACACAGCATCCGCAGGTCCAGAAACGCATGCCGACGGCCGATGATTTCGTTCCGCTCGTCGCCGACCTCCTCAGGATTCGACAGGCAGGCAGCCCCCTTGATCCGGAGAAGTACCTCGACTTCCGGAATCGTTTCTTCAGGTTGGTTGACATGAATCTCGCCGCCGCGGCCAACCGTGTCGTCGTCGCCGTGTTCCCGGATCAATTCACCACGCCCGTCGTCGATTCCCAGATGCGCGCCGCATACGACGCCCTCGTGCGCGGGGAATTCGTTCCGAACCTTGATCCGAACTCGCCCGATCTGGCATGGTTCGAACGTTCTTCGCTCGTCGTTCGGGAATTGCGCGCCGTCCTCAACGGCGTCGGCTTCGACGACGCCTATCTCTCCAGCTTCGTCTGGTTCGCGCACGAGTATTTCCCCGCGCGGGGTGAAATCCGCCCGCAGGGGCGGTAGAATCGGGTTGGGGAGACCAGAACGATGAAGAAGACGACGGAGGAAAAGGGAGCGATGAAGAACGGAAAATCAAAGACGAAACTCACGTTCCGGCGGGAGGACGTCCGGGAATGGGCCAGGTTCCTGCGCCGGAATCCCGAATGGGCCGACCAGTGCGACTGGAGCCGGCTGAAGAAGGAGCTGGACGCCGTGGAGTGGGCACGGCTTCTTCGCGCGCGCCCCGAGTTCGCGGACAAGTGCGATTGGCGCAGGTTGCGGAAGGAGCTGGACGGCGGGGAATGGGTCCGTCTCCTGCGCGGCCGTCCCGAATTCGCGGACCGGTGCGACTGGAGCAAGCTGGGAGACGACGATTGGCGGTCCTTGCTGGAGCATCGTCCGAACGATGGACTGGTCTCTCGATTCGACCGGTGGGATGCGTTCTCCCCCGAAACCCTGTGCGACCTGCTCTGCGGACATCCCGGGTTGAAGGACCGGTGTCCCGAAGGCGTCTGGCGCAGGTTCGGACTGGGGCAATGGGCGAGGCTGATCGCCGAGGGAGGCCACGGTTTCGCGGAAAAGATGGAGGAAACCGGCGCCGCCGACCGCATTTCCGACTGGTGCTGTCCGGACCATTGGGCGGAGGAATACCATTCCGTCTTCACCGTCCGCTACGCCGCCGCCCGGCCGCACGACGAGAAGCTGAAGCTCATCGCGGAATCGTCCGCGATCGATCCTGGCTTCAGCGTTGGCGGCCGCCGGACCCTCTATCACGACAACCTGCCGAAGCACATCCGGTGGCTGGCGTCCATCGCCGCCGATGTCGCGGAGATGGCCAGGCAGTGCTCCGACGAGGCTCGGGCGTGGCGTTACGCACTGATCGCCGAAGCGGCCAATTACGAGATCCAGCTTCTGCGCCGCAGGAGGGGCTGATGTCCGGCGCGCCGGACGGTGGTCTTCCGGACCGAAAGCCCTCGCGGCGGATCGAGTTCCGCCGCGAGGAACAGCAAATCGAACGAGGAAATGAATATGAAGAAACGATACCATGCGCCCGTTTTCGGGCCGCGCCACGAATTCCTCCGCTACGCGGGGGCCGTCGTCGAAGCCACGGGGCCGGAAGGGGCTTCCCGGCTGAAGCCCGGGGACGGGAAGGAAACGCTCAAGCCCCTTCCGACGGGCCGCAATGCCGCCTACAAGGCCATCCTGGCCACGCTCTCCGAGGGCGAGCGCGTCCTGAAGCGCACCGTTCGCAGCCTCGGGTAGAGCGGACACTCAACGACAACACGCAAAGAGCGCAAGGCCGGAGCATGGCTTTGCGCTCTCCGTGCCCGCCGCTAGCCCCGACACATTGTTTATGTTGACCGCAAGCCGTGGTATACTGTTTCCGTTCTTTGCCAAAACCAACGAAAGGAAACAGAATGACCGTCGTTTTCTCGAACACCGGCGACGTGGACACCCGCGTGCTCGCAGCCCTGTGGGAAGGATACCCGGACGCCCGCGTCCTGGACGTCCGCCCCGGAACCCCGGACGCCCGCCGCGCCGTCGATTCCGCGATCGCCGCGGAGGAGGACGCGCTCGTCCTCTGCGGCCACGGCAGCCCGCAGGGCCTTTTCGACCCCAGCGTGATGGCGCGCGGGGCCGACCTCGCCGCGATCGCGCGCAACCCGCCGTATCTCGTCGACGTGACCAACGCCCCCTCGATCCGCGCGCGGCGGGTCGTCGGCGTCTGGTGCTACGCCGCGTCGTTCGCGGAAAGCGCCGGCCTGCGCGGCTTCTTCACCGGGATGTTCGTGAGCAACCCGGCGGAGGCGGCGTTCGTCGGCTGCCCCGGACGCGACTCCGCTGCGACGATCACGGAGCAGGAGGTCCTCTTCTGCCGCCGCGTGAACGAGCTGCTTCGCGCGGACGTCCCGATGGAGGACTGGATTCCCCGCCTGAACGCGCAGGCCGACCGCTCCCTCGCCGTCGTGCGCTACAACTACGACCGCCTCCGTGCACGCCTCTGACACGCAGCGCCACCCCTCTTTTCCGACAGGATTGCAGGATTTGCAGGATTGACGGGATTGTTTTGGGTTGCCTTGCTCCGACCACGCAGCGCTCTGCTCCGGGATGGTTCTGTGCGGCGTCGTATGCGGAGCTTGCGGAGTTCATTTCTCACGCAGAGAGCGCAGAGCCCCGCTCTGGGTCGGCGCT
>Ga0247608_10003481_pt1 | contig 18320 bp, 19 predicted proteins | sample 176DNAGHGlowgp2_FD_193490 | JGI IMG/M metagenome (GOLD analysis project Ga0247608, IMG submission 193490) | Sheep rumen microbial communities from Palmerston North, Manawatu-Wanganui, New Zealand - 1766 DNA GHGlow gp2 | ecosystem: Host-associated > Mammals > Digestive system > Stomach > Rumen ... | reverse complement strand
TATAGCACTACGCCGCTAAAGTGGGATAGCATAATTCCTTTTGAGCCGTTGTGGGATGCCTACAAGCGCATAATAAAGCCTGATGGTGCTATTGTGCTGTTTGCCGTGCAGCCGTTCACCACGATGCTTATGTCGAGCAATCTTGATATGTGGAAATACAATTGGGTTTGGGTTAAGGACAATGGCACTAATTTTCTCAACTCTCATTTTCAGCCGTTAAAGATTACGGAGGACATTTGTGTCTTTAGTTTTAGTGCAGCATCACAGAACAGCAATCCGATGACGTATAATCCACAGATGCGTGAAGGGTTTGACTCATACGTACGTGTCGGTGGCGAGCGTAAGCCTAATGCGGTCACGCGTTCCAAATTGCAGCGTTGTACTACAAACAACGACGGCACGCGTTATCCGACGAATATTTTGTATTTCAAAAGAGACAAAGAGAAGTTGCATCCTACGGCGAAGCCTGTTGACCTGTTACGTTACCTCATTCGCACGTATACAGGCGAAGGTGGGCTTGTTCTTGATAATTGCGCTGGCTCTGGTAGCACTTGTATTGCTGCCATTCGTGAGAAGCGTAACTGGATAGGCATTGAGCTTGATGAGGGTTATTTTAACCTAGCTTCCGAAAGAATTGCGCTTGAAAAACGGCAATTAACCTTATTTTAGTTAAATAACGCAAAAATATTTTGTTGTATGGGATAAAATGCATATCTTTGCACAAAAGAAAAAACGATTCGATGCGCTGCCAGCTACAATAGGCGCAAAGAACGAGAGATACATGTTATAACAATCTTGCCTATGCGGGTGGTATGATGTTAGAGTAGCTGCTGACGGATTATCACCCGCAGGCTTTTAAAAACAGCTACAATGGATTTTAACAGAGAATGTTTTACGTTTCACGCAGGTTGGTACAATGCCGTTGCCACGCTTGATAATAATGTCAGGCTGGAGGTATATGATGCTATTATGCGTAAGGCGTTGTTTAACGAGCCGCCAAGCCTTTCTGTTGCGGGGCGTGTTGCTATGGCTTTCATTGAGCCGCAGTTGGAGCATGATACCGACAAATGGCTTATGGTGCGTGAAAAGCGCAAGGAGAGTGGAAAGAAGGGCGGGCTAGCAAAAGCTAGCAAATGCTACCAAATGCTACCAAATGCTAGCATTTGCCAGAACGCGCCCGCGCAAGAAAGTGTAGACACTATTATGTCTAGTCCTATCAATAATAATTATAATATTATACACGAAGATAAAGACAAGGACGTATTAATAGAAAAAGAAAAAGAAACACACAAAGAACAAGAAAAGGCTGCGCTTGAAGAAAAGAAAGAAAAAGACAATCTTTTTGAGAAATGCTGGGTGGCTTACAATCGCAAGGGTAGCAAGAAGAAGGCGCGTGCGCAATGGGACAAGCTCAGTCAGAAAGACCGCGAGAAGGTTATGCCGCACATAACGGCATACGTTAGCAGTCGTGAAAGACAGTTCCAGCGTGACTTTGAGCGTTACCTCCGTGACAAGACTTTCTTTGATGTTATCACCAAGGGCAACAGCGTTGTCTTTGACCCGTCTTTTGATGGCGGTGCGGAGTATCGTCCTTTGACTGACGGGAACATCCACTGGAATGACTTTCATAAGTGTTATATCTACGTCGGCATGTTCTATGATAACATCATCGACGGGTATACGGATGACAACCGCCCTGATGGTGCTTGTATAATGTTGAACAATGCGCGTGGCACATTGGTGTGGCGTGCAGAAAGAAAAGAATGGGAGAAGATATGAAGACAAAGAATTGTTTTTTCTGCGGCGAGGAGGTCAGGTGGAATAGCGATGCAATGGCAAACGAGATTCTTACTGGCTATGATAAAGATGATACGGCTGTAGTTAGCTTTTTCACCTGCCCAAGATGTGGGCGTTCGTATAGGGTTGCAGACCCTTCGCAAGAGGAACGTGAGAACGAATACCGTGAGTACTATGTATGAGATAAACGAACAACAGATACGCCAGTGGTGGCAGGTTTTTAAGGGCGATGGCAAGCTTGTGGAGATACGCCTGTTGGGCATGAACACCTATAGCGGATATTTCACCGATGTCGAACGCCTTATTTCACAGTTGCGCCCGATGCTTGACTATAACAACTTTATGTACTATGGCAGCATGCAGGCGTACTTTACGCTCAACGACATCAATCCAGAGCTTTATAGCCGTGAGCAGCGTGACGTGTTCAAGAAGAGGCCAAAGGCAACGACTACCGATGGAGATATTATCCGTCGCCGTTTTATCCTTATTGACCTAGACCCTAATCGTGCGGCAGGCATAAGCGCAAGTGACGCTGAGTTTGAGAAGGCTCACCTGAAAGCCGTTGATGTATATCGCTATCTTGTCAAGGCTGGATTCCATGAGCCTATCATAACGCGCAGCGGCAACGGCTGGCATGTCTACCTTACGTGTGACATGCCTAACGATGAGCAGCGCAACGAGCTTGTCAAGCGGTTCTTGCAGTCGTTGTCAAAGATGTTCAGTGATGATGCCGTGTCTATAGATGAAAAGGTATTCAATCCTGCACGCATAGACAAGCTTATCGGCACATGGGCAAAGAAAGGTTCTGACAGCGAGGAGCGTCGTTGGCGTATTGCTGACATAGTTAAAGTGCCTAGCGTGATAGAGCCTAATGACGACTCTTTGTTTCAGGCTATAGCTGACCTGTTGCCAAAAGAAGAGCCAAAGCCATTGCCTAGCAGACAGCGCAGCTTTGGTAATGCTCCGTTTGATGTTGTTTCATGGCTTAATGAACATGGCATTAAATACAAGGAAGAGAAGCAAGGTGCTAACACGCGCTATACGCTTGAATATTGTCCGTGGGTAGACACGCATAGCGACCGAAAGAAATGGGATAGTGCGTTGTTCCAAGATGCTAACGGTAAGCTTACGTTCAATTGCCAGCATTCACACTGCAAGGATAAGACGTGGCATGATGTCCGTTTGTTCTATGAGCCTGATGCCTATGACCGCCCTGCACAGCAACAACAATACGTTCCGCGCCAATATGCCGTTCAAAAGCCTAAATATGTGATAAAGGATGAGTCGCCAGAGTTAGGCGGCAAGTGGCTTTCTTTGTCTGACATAAAGAAGGTTGACCTTTCGCAGATAGAATCCGTCAAGACTGGGTTTGCAGAACTTGACAGGGCTATCGTCGGACTGAACATGGCCGAAGTCACGTTGCTTAGTGGAAGCAATAGCTCTGGAAAGTCTTCATGGCTAAATACCCTTATCCTTAATGTCATCAATCAGGGTACAAAGGTTGCGCTGTGGTCAGGCGAGCTGCCAGACTATATTCTGAAAACGTGGATACAGATGGTTGCTGCTGGCAAACGCAACTTGCGCCTGTCTCAATTTAAGGAAGGCAAATATTATGTGCCTGATAACATTGCTGCGCACATCGACCAATGGCTTGATGGGAAATTCTTCCTGTACAACAATGAATATGGCAACACATGGGAGCAGATATTCCATGACATGAATGAATTGCTAAAACTTGGAGTTAAATTGTTTGTACTTGACAACCTTTTTAGCCTTAATATCGACCTGCTTGAAGGTGACAGGAATAACAAGCAGAAAGAACTTATATTGCAGATTAAGGAGTTTGCGAAAAAGAACAAGGTACATATCATTCTGGTTGCGCATCCTAGAAAGGCGATGACATTCCTGCGCAAGAATGACATTAGTGGTACTAGTGACTTAACTAATGCCGTCGATGATGTGTTCATCATACACCGCGTTAACAATGACTTTTTGCGCACTGGCGAGGAGTTCTTTGGCAAAGGTTCTATGAGCCGCTTTGAAAGCTATGGAAATGTGGTCGAGGTTGCAAAGAACCGTATGTATGGCGTTGTAGACCTTATGGTTGGGCTGCACTATGAAATAGAAAGCAGGCGGTTTAAGAACAGCATCGATGATGATTTGAGATATGGGTGGGAAGCAGAGCCGCAGCAACAATCCTTTGAATACAACGAACCAGCACCGCAGGAAAGCGATGATGACCTGCCTTTTGCTGCCTTTACTGATAGCAATGCCCCGTTTTAGCATCTTTTATATTAAAAATCATTAAATTATTTGGAATGTATTAGATAATGCCTTATCTTTGCACAACAATTCACTTAATTATTAATTAATACACCTTATCGCATGAAACCAATAATTAATGTATCAGACGAACTTGCAAAGCTTTGCGAGAAATTTAAAGAGGATTCCGATTTCCTTGCCGTGTACAAGAATGGCAATCAAGTGGAAATCGCACTTATGGGCGATGATGACGATTTGCCTGAAATGTTTTCAAGGATGATTGAGGACTATCTGAACAACACCGATGCAGAAGGTATCCAGAAGGTTGCAGACATCATCATTACGGCTGTAGAAAAAGTTCTTTCCAAACACGGCATGGCAAGTTTGGGGTTAACGGTGCGCCTTACCGAAGCCATTGTCAAGAGCGTGACAAAGACACCAAAGCCTAGCAAGAAAAAGGCAAAGAAAGAAGACGAAGAAGATGACAAAGACTGTGAAAGCTGCGAGTTCCTGAAAGAATGTACTCTTAGCGAAGCAGTAGCCACACGCAAGCGTCTTGGCATCCCCAGACCTAAGAAGGCAAGGAAAAACAACGAATAACGATGGAAAAGCCGACGTTATACTATAAGGATGAAAAAGGCAGGTATCGTGTTTACGAAGAACCTGAGCCTGCTTTTGACAATCGCCTGTTTAGACGTGTCGTGCGTGGAAAGAAAGTCGAGTACGAGCCTTGTTCAATGCTTATGACCAATGACCTCCCAGAAGGAGTATGGGTTGTAGTTAAGCATGAGGGCAGTAAGTCTTTCACAAGCTGAAAGTACATGAACGAACGCTACATGCTCTTAAAGGCTGGCGATATTCAGGAAGTATCTCTTTCAAAGCTCGGCGGGATGGAACGGCTTGCCAACCACCTATCTCGCCACTGGCAGGACATCCCAAAGGGATTGTCTATCTATGATACCTGCCGCGCCATTGTCGGTCTGCTTTTTAAATACGAAAAGGAAAAGGAAACATGACATCAGAGTACGAAGAAATCAAGAACGAGGATAATGACAAGTTCGGCAATGTTTTGCTGGAAATGCTCGGCATCTACAAAAAGAAAAATGCCGACTACGGAAACAGCTTTTCGGAAACCATACAAGAGTTCGGGCTTGTTCCAGCCGTTGCACGCATCAACGATAAGCTGAAACGCGTAAAGAACATTGTCAAAGGGAATGAAATATATATAACGGGTGAAAGCCTGCGTGATAACCTTATGGATATTGCTAACTATTGTGTTCTAACAATCGTTGAATTAGATAAGCATAAATGATGCCCGTGGGTGTGTTAAAAATACAAAGGTGGGCAACTATACTACATCATAGGCAAAAGCCCGCCAAAACGGCTTAAAATAGCCTTAAAACGAATTTTGAACGATGGATATAAACTTTCTAGGGCATATAGATGGAATACGATACACGGAAACGGCCGCTATCGTTACCGCAAGCGAGAGAAGGAAAGGATTCAGAAAGTCCGATGGGACTATCGTGGATGATGAAATACTTACTTTCCGATTCTTGTTCAAGCCCTATTTCAAAAGCTATATCAGCAAACATTTCAATTCTGGCATGCTGGTAAAAATAAAAGGAGTCATGCTGCCTTATGCAAAAGACCATCAGGGCAACATCATTGATGGTTTCACGTTGCTAGGGCAGACGATTGACATGGCATCTTATCAGACGAGCAGTGTTAAAGCTGAAAAGAGAATGATGAAAGAGTCACAAGCGGCAAGCAATGAGACGCCAGACCTAGACGGATTCCAGCAGCCAGATTTCTAACGATATTTGTTTAACAAAAAAAATAATTGCGCAATTATGAAAAAGGAAAAGACATTTGAAACGCCGCAGGAAGAGAATGCTTACCTGCGCAAACAGAATGCTGGGCTACGCGGCTATTGCCGAAAGCTTGAACAGGAAATTGAACGCTTCAAGCGTTTAGACAAAGAAGGTGATGAGCTGAACGAAAAGCGTCTTGCCGAGTGTGAGAACTACCTTGCTGCCCTGAGTACAAAGGACAAGGTTATTACCGAGCTGACCAAGAAGTTGCAGCGTGCAAACGAAAAGAACATTGAGCTTACTGGCGACAATAGTCATCTGCGTGATGAGTATGGAAAGGTCAAGGCTTTCATGGCGTTGCCGTGGTATAAGAGGATTTTTGCGAAATAGGATTCTGCCATAAGGTTAATTGTTTTGAGAAGGGTGAAGCCCGCTGTCCTCACGGATGACGGGCTTCCTTTTTAATCGTATAAAAAATAGAACAGAAAAGAAGTAGTACACCTTTATGATGATGTTTGTGGTGCGTCCAGAGTGTGTAACGTAAGTGTTCCTAGGATATATGAATCATTTCCGCGACCAAGCTTCACCGTAGTCGGCTTGTATGCCGAAAGGCACACGCAATGGACATACTTGTTTCCCATGTATCCGCTTTGAATCCACACATCGCTGTCTGTCATGTATTTGACAAACGTGTCATGTGTCGCCTGAGCGTCAAAGTTTGGCGATGACGAATACCTGTTGCCTACAATAAAGGTGATGGAAATGTCCACGTTCTCACGTATGACTACTGGCTGATTACTCTGATTTACCGTGGTTATCAGGAAATCCTCTGCCTGCTCATTCACCCATTGCGCCGTGTAGATGTTCACTGGCTTGCCTAGTTCCAGAAAGCCATCCATCTTTAGAATCCTTACGCCGCTGAACTGTGTCTCGATGTCTTGAAAAGTCCCACTCGCACTATTCTTGACTTGATATATTGGTTTGTTCATAATCTCAACTCCTTTCTAAATTCCTTAACTTTGCCCATGCAATATTTTCCTATCGTAACATCACATTGGTCGCTATACTTGAAAACCGTCACATTACTCTCTTCATCAATGTCGCTTAACGTTACCTTGCTGTCATCAAAGAGCATTATCGTAACGTTATTGTAACCTCCGCAAACGATACGCACATCAGACGAACACCCAACATAAATTTTAACGGCTTTGGTGGCTTTAATTTCCATAAGTGGTATAGTTGACCACATGATGCACAAAACATCGTCAGCGTGGCTTAAAATGCCGTTATAGCCAACATATAGCTCGCTTTTATAACCACCCTTTACGCCATCAACATCCATGGCGGTGTATCTGCCGTTGATGTAATCGCCAAAATCATTCATCAGCGATTCCTTTGTCATGCCATTGCCCTCATGGGCAAACGTAAGCAAGTGAGGTATCGCCTGCATCGAGAGTGCCAAATCGACAAGTTTACGCTTGTCCTTGCTAGCTGCCTGCCACAGACCCTTGTATTCTGTACAAAGGTCTGCGAGCAGCGCGTTCTTATAATATTCCTGTATTGCTTCCATAATCCACTTAACTTGCAAGTTCGACGGTAAAGGCTCGTCCCGATGGCGTTAATACACCCTCTAGGATTCCGTGTATGGCCATCTGCGTCTGGTAGCTGTATTGCAGCTGCAAGAGTATCTGGCTTATAGTCCCTAGTTGAGCATCAAAGTTAAACCCAACAACAACGTCACGAATCTGCGTCAGGATGTCCGTGTGTAGGTACATCTGTTGTGACACATTGTTCATGTACGCCTCTAATGCGCCTGCCGTGTCTTCGGTTATCCCCTGAATGCCTTGCTGCAATGCACTTAGCTGCTTGTTGGCTTCAAGTGTCTTCGGTAGGATTCCAAGACGCTCTAGGTTGCCATAGAACTCACCTAGCGCAATGTTGATTTCCTCTGCCGTAACGCCCGCATCTTGCGCTATCTTACGAAGCTCATTTATGGTCAGCGTTTCACCGCCTTCGCTGCCTTCATTGGAGAATTTGTCGATTTCAGAATATAGTGGGTCAAGTAGAGTGCCAACAATCTTGTTGGTAACACCTTTTTTGACAAGATTCTGAATCATTTCATCCATCTTCTCATTCATAGCGTCAAGCGTGTTTTCTCCAGCACGCCATGCCTGTACCCAAGCATCGACAAACGCCTCCGCTGCGGCCTTGATGTCAGAGCCAGTCAACATTTCAACCACACCATCTGTAAGGTCTTGCAGCTCGCGCTTTGTGCTAGCTACCTCACCTTCAAGTTCTATGATTGCATCCTCGTCTTGTTTCTTTTTCTTTCTGGACTTTTCAAGTTGCAGCTGACGTTCAAGTTCGGCCAGCTCTAGCTTCTTGTTTTCAATAGCAGCACGCCTAGCACCTATTTCGGCAGCACCCATGCTCTTTTCGACCGCATATTCAAGCTCTTCGTATGCGTTTTGTAAGCGACGAACTGCGCGCTTTGAGCTTTCAATGTTGCGTGTGATTTTCTTGTCACTATTATCAAGCCATGTACTTACCGCCTTCCATGTTCCCTTGATAACGTTAACCGTGCCGCCGATGAAGTCGCCAGAATATATTTGTGCCACGCCCTGTCCAGCCTGCGAAAGTCCTTCTAGCGTGTTAGCGACATCATTTATTGCCTCAACGGTATCATCACCAGCACCAAGGGCTGCGAAAATTTCGCCAATTGTTTTCAAACCATCAGCAGCTTTCTTCGCCTCGTCGCCGACAAGTTCCAATACGTGTGCCCAGTCAACCATTTTGTCCTCGTCCTTTGTGAGCGATTCTTTTATCTTCTGGAATGAAGATTGTGTCTTTAGAATTTCCTTGTTAACCTTGTCAAGCTGTGCCTCTCTGGTTCTGCGGCTTATTCGTGCAGTACCACCTTGCGGGTCGGTAACGGTGTAACTGCCGTCGCTATTAAGGGTGGCTGTTTCAAGCATCCTCCTTAACTCCAAGGCAATCTTGCGTGTCATTGCTGCGCTATGTTCCGCTATGCCGCCAAACAATGCCTTGTACGTCGGGAGCATTTGCAGTATATCTTCTTGCAGTTTTGCAATGACCTGTTCTTGTTCCTTAATTTCAAGTTCAAGCAACTTGCGCTTTTCTTCGTGCGTTTCTTCTGCAAGCTTCTGGCGTAGACGTTCTAGCTTTTCCGTTTCAATGGCTATCTTTTCGTCTACATCCGCAAGCTTGTATTGCAGTTCCTGTGTTTTTTTTAGCGTTTCTTTTGCATCTTTTTTACGCAGCTCCTGTATCTCTTTGTAGTTCTTTTCAATTGCATCAAACGTAGATTGGTCGAGAACACCGTCAACGACTTGATTTCTGTACGTTTCTATGTCGTCACGCGTAAGGTCTAGAGTTGGCAACCTAAAATCAATCTTGCGCTGCTCAAAAGACTTGTTTAGTGCACTAAGAACACGCTCCGCGTACTGGTCTATGGTTTGCGGTAATGCGTTCGGGTCGACGTCAAACATATCCAAGAACATGTCGCCCATTTCTGGATTGGCATCAAGTTCTACGGCTAGTTCATATTCATCTTTCAGCTTGCCAAGTTCATTGTTCAGACCGTCTGTGATTTTCTTGTAATCAATCTTTGTGATTTCAACATTGATGTTAGCAAGAGCCTTTTCAAGTGCCTCTACGCCCTTTGTGTTGTTTAGCGCATTAGCAACTTTTATCTGCTCTTGGTAGAACTCACGGACTTTCTGCAATGGCAATGCCGCAAGCTCTTCGGATGACAGAGTTTGAACACCATACTTTCGTAGCGTTGCATTGTTCTTAATGATGGTATTGCCGTACTCTTCTGTAGCTTTAGCTATTGCCGTCTGGGCATCAACGCCTATCTGCTTGTATTCTTTGAAACGTTTCTGGATGTCAGTTATGAGCTGCACCTCCTTGGTAAGGGCATCACCCAAAACATCTTTCTTTGAGCCGCCGCCTTTGCCGCCTTTGCCAAATTGGTCGAAGTTGAAGTTTTGGGATTCTCTAATTTCTTTGAGAGCCTCCTGTGAACGAGTTAAAATTTTTAGGTCTTTTTCTTTTGCAGCTCTATCTACATCGCTAAGTTTTGCACTATTGGCAAGTTGGCTGTTTAACGTCTCGATGTCCTTGGCGTTCTTTTGATATTCTTCCCCTAGGCGTTTCTCCCACTCGACATTATCTTCGTTTTCTTTTTTCATGTACCTGCCGTATTTCTCAACGTTTTCTTTGCGTTTTTTGAAATACTCTTCTTCTGGCATAGAGTTACCGCCTTTTGGGTTGATAAACCTGTCTGTAAACGCCCGCTGCTGTTCGTCAAGTTTTTCCTCTGTCGGCCGATATACTACGTTTATGACAATATCTGGCGTGTTGCGAAGATTTGCTATTTGGTCTTGTATCAAAGAATAGGACGTTGTGGCGCGTTCGGCCATTTCTTTCGCAGCCTTGTCCCATATCTTTTTAAAGTCGTCGCTCCCAGTCTGGTTTGTCTTTATAAGATAATCCAAACGTTCTTTGTCTTTGCTGTTTAGCTGGTCAAAGAAAACTTCCCATGCAGAACGATTTTCTTCTACCTTTGCGCGTTCGTTATCGATAAGTCCATTCGCAATTCCCTGTTTTGCTATCCACGCGTCTAACTGCTTATTAAGCAATGCGCGTCCTTCTGATGTAATCTTTTGTCCTTTTTCGGTAGCCAAAAAATTATCTCGAACAATAGAAACAAACTCGCGAATGTTGGCCAGCCGCATTTCCATGTCTTCGTCTGCGCCCATTATCTTGTCTAAGTTCGCCTCCCCAAGCTTTCCAGTAAATGCGTCAAGTTCAGACTCGATTTCTTTTTCGCTAGTAGAAAAGTCGGCTAGCATCTTTCTTGCAGAATAAGAATTTGCCTCGCTAGCCTTTTTTACATCGCCATATTTATTGATGATGTCATTAAGAGCGTCTTGATAATCTTTTATGTCATCTGCAAGAGCGTCGTTCATGAATCCGCCGCCAACATCAAAAAGCCCGCGTTCGCCTAGCCTTCTAACCTCTTTGTCTATTTCCTGCGATTGTTCTAGTATTGCCTTGCCTGCACTGATACGCTCTCCAGTATCAGAAATGTTGTTTAAGACATTAAGGTACTCTGCGGCGTTTTTGGTGGTTTTCTCTATTTCTTCCTGCAAACGCTCCCACATTTTCCCCTTGTCAACATCACTCATGCTGCCGAGCTGCGCAAACTGCCTCCTATATTCTTCAAAAAACTTATCTATGCTCTTGACGTTTTCTTCCGCATTGTCAACTATACTCTTATTGAATGCTTCATTCGCAGCAATCAAATCCCTGTAATCCATGTAGGCTTTAGTGATGCCTATACTAAAAGCAGTTAACGCGACTGTTGTAAGGACAATCGGGTTGGCAAGACTAGCAATAGCAGAACCAATGTTGCGTATAAAGTTGAGTGCGGCAGCACCCAAGGATTTGCGTATAGCGATTTCCATTGCAGTCCAGAGTGCCAAATTTGTTTTTAAGCGCATTGAAATCAACGTTAACCCCGCAATTTGCAGTGCCTTAAAAGCAGCAAAATTAATAGCCGCAGAAGAAATCAGGTTGACAATATCGCGCCAATGTTCAAATAAAATCCTCATCCCGACAAGCGCGTCTGTAAGAACGCCTTGGCTGTCCTTACCCATTTCGTTCAACATGTTATTCCATGCTAGCGTCAAGTTGGCGATACGCACTTTTAGTGTGTCGGCTGCTTTCTCTTGGAAGTTAAAGAACTTTCCGCCTTCATCCGTCATCTTGTTAACGACCTGCATAACATCAGTATAATCGATAGATTTCTTTTTAATGCGGTCGTAAATGTCTGCCGTACTAACAAGCCGTCCCTCTAGTTCCGTGTAATAATCAGCAAGTTCTTTTACAAGCGGAATGCCCGCATTTGCAAACATGCGCGCATCACGTGCGTTAAGATAGCCGTAAGCTTTAATCTGTCCAAGCGCATACGTAAGACGTTCAATAGGAATGCCAACGGCAGCTGCCATATCAGCCAAACGCCTAGTGGTGTCTACGACATCTTTCGCTGCGACATCATAGGCCACAAGCTGTTTTGCGGCAGCACCAAGTTCCATTGTAGTAAACGGCGACTTGATAGCCATAGCGTTTAACTCCGCAAATATCTGGCTTCCGTTTTGTGCGCTGTCAATAAGAATACCTATTGAGCGTTCTAGTAATTCGTATTGTCCGCGAATATCAATTAGCTGCTTGATGAAATTTGTGGTTGCGCCAACTGTAAAGTAAAATGCTAAACGGTTCTTCATGTAGTTCCATGAGCGACCAAGTGCCGTGTTATGCTCAATCATTTCCTGATTTTTGCGCATAACCTCATCCATCTTTTTCTTTAGGTTGTCGTATTCCTTAACGGCTTCCCTTATCTGCGCGTTTTGCGTGTCTACGTTAAGGCCGCGCATATAATTCTGCAATTGACGCATCTTGTACGAAATTTCGTCCAGCGTGTTTGCAGAAAGACCCATAACTTCTTTTCTTGTCGGCCTATTTAGTTCGCTACTTAGAATCTGTGTTTGCCGTGAAATTTCGCGTAATTGTTGGGCAATACGCTTACCATTAGCAGACATGCGTTCGCCCCAAGTCATGTTGTTGTATTTGTCTTTTAATTCTTTCAGCTTTGCATTAAGCGCATTTGCAGATTCTAACTGATAAACAAAAGACTTTACTTGTTTTTCTTTTTCTTGTACGACTTGTTGTTCTGCCGCGACTTGTGCTCTTGTTGTTTGAACTAGCCTGTTACGGGCTTCATTTTCTTGGTTAATTATTTTTTCAATCTGCTGCTCAATCGTCAAGCCTTTAGCCCTTTCGTCGTTTTCTGCGTAGACAGCACCTCTATAGTTTGTTATGTTTGCAAAGCCGTATTGTCCTATATCTTTTCTAGCTTGTGCGGCAATATCTTTTATTCTTTCAAGGTGCTCTTTTTGCTCTTGAAGTGCCCTGTTTTCCTTTTCCGTTTGCTCCGTGTAGCGTTGGGCTGATTGAGTCGCAGAAGAATAAGACGTTGATTGGGCTTGCAGTAAAGATGCGCCTCTCTTGTATTGTGCATTCAGAATAGCCAGTTCTGGGTTTGCCTTTTGGAGACTATTGACATAGTTCTGTATGGTGTGCCCCTGCGGAGCAATGACATCGCCCATTTGAGAAATGCTGGTTCTTAAAGCACGAATTTGACGGATTGTGCTGCGAACCTCTTCTTCGTATCTATGCACGCCAGCCGTAGCCATTTGATAATAGCCTTTATCGCCTGTTGTGGTGGCATCCCTTGCCATAGCGATATATGCCGAATACTGCGACCTTGCATCACGTAGCTTTTGCGTTAACAAGTCAAGCTGTATGTTCATTGTTTGCAAGGTGTCGGCGTTACGGATTCCATTCGGATTTGCGGTTCGTATTGCAACTTGCTGCGCACGCGCCATTTCATCAAGAGTCGTTTTTTGCACCTTATATGCGCGCGTCGTCTCTTTTATTGCCTCTGTTTCCTCCTTTTGTTTTGTTGTCCTACGCGTAGACCCGCCGTCAGCAGAGCCGCCCATATCGACTTTAACGCTGCCTAGTTCGTTGAGCTTGCGTTTCATGGCATCGATACTGGTATTGAAATTGTCAACCATCTTTTTCGTGCCTTGTTCGACATGTGCCACAAGTGCATCGATGGACTTTTTCAGTTCCGCATCGTTAAGATGGCCAACTATGATTGTGGGGTTTTCCCTTGCCATAAGCGTGTTAGTATATATGTTTGTTTACTTTTTCTTTCTATTCCTTACGGGGATTTCGTATTCTTCGCCCTCTTTGAGTTCAGGAATCTTCAATCCCGACATAAAGTTATCAAGTTTATCCATCGATTCGGCGGTTTTCTTGTAGTCGTTCCACGCTTTCTTGTCGCTACCTTTCAAGTATTTTGTATGCGTGTTGTCTACCGCCATGAATTGTATCTGCGCGCACGAAAGACGATATAGGTAATCATCTAACGTGTACTGCGGAAATGCTCTCAGGAAGTCGGATGCGTCTGCAATGATAGTGCTTCCATAAACTGTGATGCTGTCTCCTCCGATTTCTTCTTCCTCGTCAGAAGTGAATCCGTAAGCGTACTCACCGATTTTTTGAGTAAAAAAAAAGCGGATAGGTCTACGGATTGTATAGCACCAAGAATGATAGCTGCCCACTGGTTAGGCTCAAATGTGCTGTTCATCACCTTTGTCTTCATCTGCTTTATCAGCGCATCGTTCCTTTCATCTGCATCATCACAAGGCTTAAATAGATGGTTGCACAGGACTATTGCCATTATCTCACACATGGCATCTAAATCGGTACACAGAGCCGTTATAACAGCATTGTCCGTGTCTAGCGTTTCATCAGCCTTACGCATATCCATCACAAGACGGCAGATGCGATATAAAGAATAGTAACGCATGTCCTTTACGCGATACTCCTTTTCGCCTAGCCTTACCAACGATGGCGCATCATTTATGATGTCTAGGATGTCTCTTTTGGTGTCTATGCTAAAATCCTGCAACTCATCCATCTTTTGTCCTTCCTCTTCTTTCTTCTTTTTTACCATAATCGTGAACGTTTTTTCTTGTTTTCGTAAAACTAAAAAGGAGCGTCACAGGGGACACCCCTATAAACGCTCCCCACGTTCACGAAAACAAAAGATTTGTTGCTTTACGTTGTTTTGTCGCCGACAATCTTGTACATGTGGTCTACATTAGGCGTAACGGTGGTGTCGGTGTAAACCAAAGCAGTAATGGTTACGTTATAGTTCAGCGCGCCATCGGCATCCTTCTTCAAAGTGCCAATGGTAAGACCCTTGTAAAGATACAGAGTGCCAAATCCGCGACCGAACGAAAGCTCCCAAGAATGCTCGGAAGTGAAAGCACTTGGAGCACCCTCATAGGTCTCGCCAACAGAAGACGTTCCATCGGCGTGTGTTCCACCGAACAGCGGTGTAAGTTCACTAAGCCCATAGTTTGCGAGTTCAAACGTCATCGTAACAGGGTTGCCCTGATAGAAGATGTCGAACGGAGCGTCGTAAAACTCAGCCTCAATCTCTGTTGATTCAGGCTCATCCTGCGCAATGGTAAGACCACGAAGCACGCCCATAAGCTGCACGGTGGCCTCAGCACCGACCTCGCCGTACTTTAGGCCAATCGGCTTCAAAGTTGTTTTCTTTGCCATAGTTATGTTCCTTTCTAAATTTTAAAATTATTACTAATCTTGTTCTTCGATGACAACGATAAAAGATTTGATGAAAGTGTAGTATGCATTGTTGGCGTTTGATGATTCGCCGCCGTCAGCAGAGATAACGCTATCTGATTCGATGTAATATGTACCGTCGCGCACTTCCATTTGCTGGTTGATGATGTCGTTAACGGCATTTTCCATCACGGCATAGATGTCGTGGTCTACGCGCCCTCTGGACATCTGTGGAACGTACGCCTCAATATAGCACCTAACACGACCGTATGCATGCCCGCGAAACTCACTCTCGTCCACAATATTTCCGACATGGATAACAAGGAAGCCGTTTGTTGTGTCCGATTCAAGCAGCTCTTGCGGTGCGCGCATATCATATACGTTCTCTGTCACTATTCCGTAAAAGAGATTGTATAGATAGTCGTATATGTCCATTCTTGATTCGTTGTACATCTTCTTATGCGTTTTAGAATTTTGGTACGCTTACGCGGAAACGTGTTCTTGCTGGTTTCAAGTCTTGTTTGATTTCGTCGTAGAACTGCGTCATAACCATAAACCTGTAAAACCCCGCGGACTTTCCTTTGATGGTCATATTAAAACCTTCTTCCCAATAGCCCCAATATGGTGCTAGTATTGCAAAAAATACACGCCAGCCACGCGACCGTTCGTTACCTCCGTATTTCTTTACGTATCGTTCGGCTATTTCTCTGCCCACTACTGGAATCTGTGCGCCACGCCCTTCACTCAAAGCCGAAAACTCATGCAGGAATGATTCTGCGCTGCCTCCTCCGCGTTTTGTCGGTCGTGGCTGTACATCACCGCTCTCGCGGTAGAATCCGTAGTCTATAAGTTTCCCCTGATAAGAAACGCCCCAGCAAAGACTATTAAGCAGGTTGTGCGTGCGGTCAAAATGATTCCCCCAATGACCAGCGCGTATGGCATCGCCGATGTATTGTATTTCCTCCTTGGCATAGGCTATCAAACGCGCATTCTGTTCATCTACAACGATTTTCATCATTGCATCTGCCATCTTCTTTGCGTTGAGACCTATTACCTTGGACTTTATCATCTGCTACCAACTGCTTCTTGTCGCGTAGATGCTCACACCGCCTAGCTGTGACGGGTCTGAATTATCTACGGTTAAAGTGAATGTTTCATCATAGCGCGTGATTTCAATCTTGTCACCCTTTCTTGGAACTATCCATTTGCCGTCAGCATCCTTAACCAACGGAATGCTGATGATGTACTTGGATGTCTGCATAGTCCATCCAATTTCATCGTTTGCCATGTGTTCATCCATGACACCTTCGTATATAAGCAGTTCTTGGTCTTTTTCCATACCCTTTCCTGCTATCACTCTGGTTATCGTTCCAGTGTAAGGATATTCAAGAATCTCGTCTCGCGTCATAGCTTTGCAACGTCCTCTATGGGGATAAACTTAATTCGCCTGTCTTGCATCAATTCCGTAAGGGTGTCACCCCTATCGTCATCATAGCGATTGTATATCCTGATTGCGTACTTAATCTTCTCGTCTTGGTAAAAGTCCTGTTCTTGGCCAATAGTCTTCTGGTATCCGTTATGCGATTGCGACAACGATGCGGTATTGGAAGGACTTAAAAGTACGGCAGTAAAGATGACGTCCGCCGTCATCAGCTCACGCTGACGCTTTGTTACAACACTCTCGTCGTAAACATCATCATCTGGATTACACTCTCTGTCAAGCGCAATCTTAATGAAATTCTGTTCCTCAAACGAATATCTCGTTGATGCTTTAAGCCATTCTAATACCGTCATCGCTGCTACAACTAACTAACCAACCAAAAACTAATAAACCAAAACAAATCTTATATGAGAGATTAACTTGTAAATTGCCACAAGTTTTATGGACGCGGCGGGTCTACAGGTGAGTTTCCTGTGCTGGAAATGTCAACGATTACGTGATACGGCGATTCATCAAGAACCGTAGCATAACGACCAATGACATCGGTATGGTAAGACTTTAGCTTGCCGTTAGGCACAATCTGGTTGATGACATTCAGGAATCCCTGCACCTTGGCAAGAGAGAATTGAATGTTGCTGTTCACCTCACCGCTACGCATCAGCTCCACGTCGGCAACCTTTGCATGCACAAGTACGCCAGCATAACCAAGAGGACGAAGAACAACAACGTTCTGCTTCCAACCCTTGACGGTATGGTAAGTGGTGATGCCCTGTACGGTCTGCTGCTCGCGGATGATGCGGATGGGCGAAATCTTGCTGATAGGCGAACGGCTATACTCAACAAGCTGCTCCCAAGTGATGCTGGCAACATCGGTGCTACCACCTGCGGTATTCACGATGATAACCTTGTCTGGAGCGTACAGGCGGATATAACGGTTGACCTCTGCGATAAAGGCAGCGTTCTTCAACAGCACGCCAATAACGGTCTCCCAAGGAATATCCCACTCAAACGGTGTTCCGTCAGGAATGGCGTTTGCCTCCTTGAACTCGGTCTCGATGATGCGCATCTGTTCGGGGATGTCTGCATCAGGGTCAGTCCACACATCTTCGATGGCATTCTTGTAGTTAGCCAAGGGGATATAAGCGGACTGGCTAGTAATGACACCGCTAAAGCCCTGTGTGGTAGCAGTGCCACCCTTCGGATTGGTAAGTGCAATGGTGTTTCCATAAGCACCGCCGCGCGAAAGCGTCATAGCCGCCATGTTGGACACGGTGAGGTTGTGAGCCTTAACAAGGTCGGCAACGCCACGGACAAAGCCAGTGACAAGATTCTGGTCGCTGCCAAGCTCACGCAGGCGTGCCTGAAGCTCAAGCTTTGACATCGAGGTCTCAAACAGTCCCTTACCATACTGGTAGATAGAGCCTGTCTTCTCGGTGAATCCTTCGGCATCGAGCTGCATGGTCTCACTCAGCGGAGCCATTGCGTCAGCCATAGGAACGGTGCGGTTAATCTTCTGCCGTACAGTCCATGCGGGATTCTTCTTGGTGTCACCAAGGTCGATGTCATACTCGTTACCCTCTACGCGGAAATGCTCCTGCCAGAAGAAGGCGTTCTCTTCAATCTCGATGGTGTTGTCGATAAGGGTCTGCAAGAACCCAACGTTAGTACCATCCATAAAGCCCTTCTGATACAGCTTCTCAATAGCCTCATCGGGGTTAAAAGGGTATTTCAATGCGTTTGGCATAATTCAGTTCCTCCTA